>R19__coassemble_438_pt1 | contig 19309 bp, 17 predicted proteins | sample R19__metabat2_high_PE_001 | metagenome-assembled genome bin R19
GGGACGACATGCATGCCGATGCCGGCGCCTCCCGGAGGGACCATCGGGGTAACTTTGGTCATAGGAAGGAATGTCATGGAGTCGAAGAAATCGGCCAGTTCCGGATGGGCCTCCAGCTGTTTTTCGTTCATGTTGGTGAACTCGGCGGAACCCGGAATAAACTGGGCAACCTGGTACTGACGCTGATGATCCGGGCGCTCATGGTTCCACTCGACGACGCCGACCTCCGAGAGATGGTCAATGATTGGACGAAGCTCTTCCTCACTCATCTTCGTCTTTTTCATGATTTCCTCAAAGGTTTTCGGCTTGCGCAGACCCATTTTCAGTGCCACCGCCGCCTCTTCGTCGGATATGACGGCGTTGAGTCCGAAATACTCCGGCGCGTCCTTGTCAATCTTCACGCCGACGCGGTCCGTCACCATTTTCCCGAGTTTGGCGACATTCTTATTCAGAGGGCGTGTGTCGCTCCCCATTTCGTGAAACGTATACTTATAGTCCATATAGTACCTCCCAAAGCATACCGCAATCTGATCCTTCTCCGCGCCTCATCCCAGCGGAGAACTTACAGCACCATTGTAGGGGCCTGTTAAATAAATGGCAATATAAATGGCGGATTTATGCGGAATTTCAGTTATTTGCACAAGGAAGACACATTGTTTTCTATCAGAAAACATGGTAGAATTTTTATGTGATATCTGGCACATCCAGAAACAGAAAGGAGACTTTCCATGAAACTTTCCAAGCTCAGTTCTCCTACTCTGAAGGATCTGTTTGTCCAGCAGATTCAGGACGGCATCATCTCGGGACAGCTGAAAATCGGAGACCGTCTCCCCTCCGAACGGGAGTTCTCCGAACAAATGCAGGTCAGTCTGACCGTCGTCCATTCCGGTCTTCAGGAGCTGGAACGGCGCGGTTTTGTCCGTATTCTACCCCGGAAAGGCGCCTATGTCGCAAATTATAAAAAGTACGGCAACGCTGAGACGCTCAGTGCACTCATGGAGTATACCGGGGGCCAGATGGGCAATGAGACCATCCGCTCTATTCTCGACATCCGCAAAATAACACAGCTGTTCATAACAGAACGGGTCATTCAAAAAGCGACGGAAGAAGATTTCAGCCGCCTTGGCAAGCTGCTTGCTGACCTCGCACTCTCCCGCTCCAACGAAGAAGTCGCCGCCAACATGTTCAAATTCTGGCACGAAGTCTGCTTTATCAGCGGTGACACGATAGTGCCGCTGGCGGTATACGCCTTTCAGTCCCCCATCATGACACTCTGGCTCCGCTACTGCCGGCTGTATGGCAAAGAGGAACTCATAGAGAATACAAAAACAGCCTATAATTTGATGGTCGCCAGGGATGTGGAAGGTTCCAAAGCGCATGCTGAGTTCTGCGTTGAAAGATGCATCAGCGGCGACCGGCCTTTGTACTTCCAGGTCGAAAACGAATAACAGCAGAAAAAGGGCCTGTCCTCTCGGACAGACCCATATTTATTTCTTACGAGACATACAGCCGATTCCCGTCGTAGTCCACTGTCATGGTCGTACCCGGAACCGGATCGTCGGCGATGATCTTACGGGCCACCAGTGTCTCGATGTTGGACTGGATGAAACGTTTCAGCGGACGTGCACCGTACTGCGGATCGAACGCAGTATCTATCATATACTGTTTTGCGCGGTCCGTGACCGAGAGCTTCAGCTGCTTGTCGGACATCCGCCCTTCCAGATCTGCCAGCTGCAGGTTAACGATCTTGTCGATATTGTCCTTGGTCAGCGGTTTGTAGTAGATGATCTCATCCAGACGGTTCAGGAACTCGGGGCGGAAGCTGCGCTTGAGCAGCTGGTCGACCTGGCTGCGGGCCTCCTCGCTGATCTCCCCGTCCGGGGTAATCCCGTCCAGAATGATATCCGAACCAAGGTTGGACGTCATGATGATGATGGTGTTCTTGAAGTCGACGGTTCTGCCCTGGGAGTCGGTAATCCGTCCGTCATCCAGAACCTGGAGCAGGACGTTGAAGACATCCGGATGGGCTTTTTCCACTTCATCGAAGAGGACGACAGAGTATGGTCTTCTGCGGACCGCCTCGGTCAGCTGGCCGCCCTCGTCGTAGCCCACGTATCCGGGCGGTGCGCCGATCAGGCGGGATACGGAGTATTTCTCCATGTATTCGGACATATCAATCCGGATCATGGCCTTTTCGTCGTCAAACAGAGCCTCTGCCAGCGCTTTGGCCAGCTCGGTCTTGCCGACGCCGGTGGGTCCCAGGAACATAAACGAACCGATGGGACGATTCGGGTCCTGGATGCCGGCACGCGAGCGGATGATGGCGTCGCTGACTTTCTGGACAGCTTCATCCTGGCCGATCACCCGTTTATGCAGGATATCGTCCAGATGAAGCAGTTTCTTCCGCTCACTCTCCATCAGTTTGGAGACCGGAATGCCGGTCCACTTGGAGACGATCCTGGAGATCTCCTCCTCGGTGACCTTGTCATGGAGCAGGCTGTCTTTGCCGTTTTCGGCTTCGGCGGCCTCCTGCTCACACTTCTTGTACTCCTCCTGCAGTTTCGGCAGCTCGCCGTACTTCAGCTCAGCTGCTTTATTGAGATCGTATTCGTTTTCAGCATGTTCAATCTGCGACTTCACATCTTCAATCTGTTCCCTCAAAGCGGCAACCTTGTTGATGGATTCCTTCTCCCGCTCCCATTTTGCTTTCATTCCGTTAAAGGTTTCTCGCTTCTCGGCGAGTTCCTTCTGGATCTCCTCAAGATGGGCTTTGGAGAGGTTGTCCTCCTCTTTCTTCAGCGCCGCCTCCTCGATTTCAAGCTGCATGATCTTATGTTCGATCTCATCCATCTCCGTAGGCATGGAGTCAATCTCAGTCTTGACTTTGGCGCACGCCTCATCCACCAGATCGATCGCCTTGTCGGGCAGGAAACGGTCGGTGATATAGCGGTCGGAAAGAGTTGCGGCGGCAATGAGCGCCTGGTCCTGAATCTTGACGCCGTGATAGACCTCATAGCGCTGCTTCAGGCCACGCAGAATGGCGATGGTGTCTTCCACCGAAGGCTCATCGACCATGACGGGCTGGAATCGACGCTCCAGAGCGGCATCTTTCTCGATGTACTCGCGGTACTCGTTCAGAGTCGTGGCACCAATGCAGTGCAGTTCACCGCGGGCCAGCATCGGTTTCAGGATATTGCCCGCGTCCATGGCGCCGTCTGCCTTGCCGGCACCGACAATGGTGTGCAGCTCATCGATGAAGAGGATAATCTGGCCGTCCGAGGACTTAACCTCGTTCAGAACAGCTTTCAGACGTTCCTCAAATTCACCGCGGAACTTAGCGCCTGCAATCAGCGAACCCATGTCCAGAGAAAAGATGGTGCGATTCTTCAGGTTGTCCGGAACATCTCCGCGGACAATTCGCTGTGCCAGCCCCTCGGCGATTGCCGTCTTGCCGACGCCGGGCTCACCGATAAGGACCGGGTTGTTTTTGGTCTTCCGGGAAAGGATCCGGATTACATTGCGGATTTCATCGTCGCGGCCGATGACAGGATCCAGCTTCTGGTTGCGGGCCAGTTCGGTCAGATCCTGGCCGTATTTTTTGAGGACATCATAGGTATCCTCCGGGTTGTCAGTAGTAACTTTCTGATTTCCGCGCACTGCTTTCACCGCCTCCAGATAGTTGTTGGTGTTAATTCCATGGCGCTGGAAGAGCTGCTTGAGCTCTCCGTCTGCGGTGGCGAGAATGCCATACAGCAAATGCTCAACAGACGTGTACTCGTCCTGCATTTTGCCGGCCAGGGATTCGGCCTCAGCAAAGACACGCGTCAGGCCCTGAGAAGCGTAGACGCGGTCCGCCGTCGCACCCGATACCTTCGGGAACCGGCTGATGAGTGCCGTGACCTCCTGCTGCAGCATCTGCGGGTTTGCACCGCATTTATTCATAAGTTCCGGTGCCAGTCCGCCGTCCTGCCCCAGAAGGGCGGAGAACAGATGCTCCGGCATCAGTGTCTGGTTGCCGTACTGCGCGGCAATTTTCTGCGCGCTCTGTACCGCTTCCAGTGATTTTTGGGTATATTTGTCAAAATTCATACAAATACCTCCCCCTCCAGATAATTCTGATAAATTTTGGAAATTTCCTCAGACGGGTTTTCCGTGTCCGAAGAAAAGAAGGTTTTCAGTGCTTTGTCAAACGTGTTGATATAAGAACTGATGACGTCTCCAACCGTGAGGCCGGAGAGGTCGGTCTGAGGATGTCGTCGGAAATGCAGCTTCAGACGGCGTGTATATTTGCCGTTGGAATAAGAGCGCTGCAGATCGTCAAAATACCTCTGCTCCATGTCGTCCCAGATTTGGTAAAACGTATCCAGTGCTGCAAGAAGCGTCTTGTTCTGGGTCCGCAGGCTCACTCTCAGCTCGCCGATGACCCCGTCCTCGATCTGCCGGTAGAGCTCTACATTGTAGCGGACCGAAGGGTTGTATTTATATTGGATAGCCGACCGCAGGGAAAACAGTGTGTCGGTCGGCAGGCTTTGCATTTGAAAAGCATGGCGTCCATTGTCATCATCAAGAAGCAGTGCCTCCATTCGTTCAAAGATTTCATGCATACGCTTTTCAGGCGTCGTCAGCGACACCTGTTCTGCGAGAATCTGATTAATCATGTTGGAGCGATTTGTATTGTTCCGATACGCCAGCCGGTCAATTTCCTGTACGACCTCGTCGCTGAGCACAAGGGAGTAAACACTCTTGCTCATGATCTTTGCTGCTTTCTCATTTTCCAATATACATTATATCTCGTTTTAATAACTTGTCAACTATTTTATATAAATTTATTTGTAAGTTTTATATGATAACGAACATTGTTTTTCGTGTCGCGTAAGTTCTGTTATGATAAAATGAAAACAGAGCATCTGAATTGAGGCGGTCAAAATGAAACCATATCTGTCCAACGCATTCCATCATCTCCATACCATCGACAAACACCGGTTTCTGGTTTTCATCCACTGCGTCCGGGCCGGAATCCCCCTCCAGGGCCTGACCCACGATCTCTCCAAATACTCCCCCGCCGAATTTCTCATCGGCGTACGGTACTTTCAGGGAGATCACTCGCCCAACGTGGAAGAGCGCCGCGAGAAAGGATATTCCACCGCCTGGCTGCACCACAAAGGGCGGAATCGCCACCATTTTGAATACTGGTTTGACAACTGCGCCGCTACCGGCCGTCTGGAACCGGTCAAAATGCCGACCCGCTATGTAATAGAGATGTTCTGTGACCGGGTCGCCGCCAGTAAAGTCTACAAAGGGAACACCTACACCGACCGCACTCCCCTCGACTATTTTCTGACCCACGACTATTCCCATATCATGCACCCGGAGACGGAGACCCTTCTGAAAAAGCTGCTCGAGATACTGGCGGAGCAGGGAGAATCTGCCGCATTTGCCTATATTCGAACCCTGAAGAAATAATATAACGACGACCAGCCCTGATGGCTGGTCGTCGCTGTTTCCAGACATTATTTTTCGCGGGTATTCGGAACACATCTGTACAGCACAGAGCAACGCCTATTAGCTGTGCTTTTCCTTTTCGTGCTCGTGCTCCCGCGCTTTGCAGGCCTCTTTTTCCGCTTCCTCCTGCTGTTTTTTTCGCTCCTCAGCACGTTTTACTTCTTTGCGCATAACGAGGTCCGAGGTCTCACAGGTGAGCTTACCCGCATTGGCACATGCTGCAGCCGCAATGCCGAGCTGTGCCCGGCCGGCAGGGCTGTTCAGAACATCTTCCCGCGCTTTGGTATTGATGCCTCGCATCGTGTTCAGATAGCTGTCAAAAGTCTCAGTATAGGATGAGATAAACAGATTATAAAAAGTGGCGACATCCATAGCCTTTATCTGCTGTTCCAAAAAGAGACCGATTACGGAAATAGAGAGCGACTGCTTTAAAATGCAGATCATCAGCAGGTAGGCAAGGTGTTCACGGCGGTATTTCTTTTTGACCGGTGCCGGCATGATGCCCATTTTGACGTAGTTGTTGACCATGGAAGAGGTCAGAATTTTACTGTGGGAACTGTGTTCTTCCTCCCCCTCTTTCTCTTCGGACTTCGGCTGGAGATAGCGCTCCATGAGTTCAATGACCTGGTCCATATAAAGCGGGATATCGGGGAAATCCTCCCATTTGGGGTAATTCATCTGCGAATACTGGGTAAGGATGCTGTCGACATCCTCATAGACATTATATAATACGTCTTCCACTGGAAATGCTGCCTCTCATTTCGTATTTGAATACAAAGTCACGTCATATATAATAACAGGAGTCTTTGTCTTTTCACATTCTACCAGATCGACGGTATCGGAACAAGGCGTATGGCTTGTTTTTTACCCATAGGGCCTGTAAAATAATAGATAAATTCGTTCCAGGAAATAAGCTTACGGAGGCGTCATTTTGGCAGATCACAGCGAAAAGAAACCAGATTCTGCAGAAGAGGAAGACCTCTTTGAGGTCGCCGCCCGCAGAGAAGGTACCGAGAAGACCATCCGCGAAGATACGGACCGCGAAGAGTACGACCGAATGCTGAAAAAGCAGGAGAAGCTCGCGCGACGTCAGGCAAGGAAAAACATCCGCGCTGAGGAAAATGCGCTGAAGAAAGAAGAAAAGGAAAAGCAGAGAGCAGAACGGGAGCAGAAGAAGGAAGATGCAAAAGTGCCTTCCAATTCTGCATCCGCATTGAAATCAGACAATGAGAAGACGGAATCAAAGACGACGGACCAAAAACCTGCTCCGGATGTCGCGCTTCCCGAAGACAGTGAATCCAGCGGGGAATACGGCGGAATTGTCGGACCGGTCCCGCCCTTTCCCGGTGAGCCGAAGGCCCCGCAGCATGCTTCAGCTGCACCGCGGGGGCGCTATGCCAAGGTTCTTACAACCGGGCAGTATGTCGGCACTTTCTGTCTCATGCTCATTCCGTTTATCAATATTATCTGCGTCATCGTATGGGCACTTGGAGGCGCAAAGAACCCCAACAAAGTCAACTTTGTCCGGGGCTGTATTGCCTTCTTTCTCATCGAAGTCCTGCTGACTGCGCTGATAGGCGGCGGCTACTATATTTACCTCAATCAGAATGAAAGCCGGTATTTAAGCCGGCTCAACCATGAGACAAACGGCCTTATCAATTATTTCGATATCGACCACTACGATGAGCTCAAACGTCTGAAAAACATCACGCCGTATCTGGTGGAGAAAAAAAACATCGGGACCAAAAAGGACGCGCGCGTCAGGGCAACCCGTGTCATTGAGAACCCCTCGGAAATCCGAAATTATCGGGACTTCCAGAAGATGTACCAGACCTACAAGCCGGGTACCGACTATAAATCTCGAAACGGGGCCCGGTCAGAGACCGACAAAGACGGCTACTACATCGGGGAACGTTTCAGCGGAAAAGCAAAAACGCTCGAAAATCTGATGAAAAAATACCATGTTGACGCCACACGGTCCCAACTCGTCTATATTATTCTGGACAGCCGCGGCTCCGACAACTGCGTTATTGCATTTGACCCAACCGGGGAAATTCAGAGCATTCCAACGGTTCAAATCAATCATCAGACCATCTATTTAGGAGGTGTCAGCTGATGCCATACTGTACTGTCTGCGGAACGGAACTGGATGCCGACGGCATCTGTCCCCGCTGTGCTGCGGAAGAAGATGAGCGGGAAAACGCCACTGCCCGCAAAATGGTCGACACGTTCCAGAATACGCGGGATGAAACTGCCGACTACGAAGAGGAAGATATCCGTGAGAACAAAATTTTTGCTGTCCTGGGATACCTTGGTCTGCTGGTACTCATTCCTATCATCGTAGCTCCCCACTCCAAATTCTGCCGTTTTCACGCTTCTCAGTCCATCGACCTCATCATTTTCGACATCATTTACGCCGTAATTGCCGTTATTGTCACCATTCTGTGCTTTAAGGTAGGCCGATCCCTCGGCTACCTGATTATGGCCCTGTTCCTCATCCTTGGCATCATTACCCTGATCTTCTGGTTCATGGGCATCTCCAACGCCGCGCGCGGCCACGCAAAGGAACTCCCCCTCATCGGGCGATTCAAATTATTAAAATAAGGCACAGCCTGCCGATAACATAAAAGGACTGCTGCAGAAGTTTCTCTGCAGCAGTCCTTTTTCTTTTACGAAGCAATTCCGGATTCGTCATACCTGAATCTTGTCCAGAATTTCGCCGACTTTTCCGTGAATCACGAGATCTGCCCGGGAATCGGCCGGGGTTGGGTCTTTGTTGATGAGGACAAAGTGTCGGCCCTGAAAATACTGAATGAATCCGGCAGCCGGATAGACCACCAGTGAGGTGCCGGCTACAATCAGGGTGTCCGCACGAGAGATGGCATTCACGGCGCCGACAATCGTGGCGTTGTCAAGCCCCTCCTCATAGAGTACCACGTCTGGTTTGACAATGCCGCCGCACTCGTTACAGTACGGGACGCCGGATGCCTCTTTGACATAGGAGACCGGGAAAAATTTGTGGCATTTCATGCAGTAGTTGCGCAGAGTACTGCCGTGGAGCTCATATACCGTCTTGCTGCCTGCTTTTTGGTGAAGTCCGTCAATATTCTGTGTCACAATAGCCGAAAGCTTCCCCTTCTGCTCCATCTCAGCGAGCTTGCGGTGAGCGGCGTTCGGCTCCGCCCCGTCAATAAGCATGCGGTCTTTGTAGAAGCGGTAGAATTCCTCCGGATTGCGGTCAAAGAACGTACGCGAAATAATTTCCTCCGGAGGATATTTATAGGTCATATTGTAAAGGCCGTCCTGGGAGCGGAAATCGGGAATTCCGCTCTCGGTTGAGACGCCGGCGCCGCCGAAAAACACAATGTTTTGACTGTCATCAACAATTTTCTGCAGAAGTTCGATTTCCTGTTTCATACGATAGGGGCCTCCTTTTTCCGCTGCTGCTCATCTTCTGGAGAGCATCTGCAGCATGGTCAGCTGTTTTGCAAAAATGTCACGCTGCGCAGCAGAAAGCACTTCCTCCTGCTGTGCAGCGAGCATTAAATGTGACAAAAAATAGTCGGAGCCGGAAAACAGAACCGGAGAGGAGATCTGCTTTTCCACAACCCAGGTGTTTTCCCCATAGACAATAACCGGATGGAGAAAGCTGCCGATGCCCCTCACTTTTTTCTCCAGCAGTTCCTCATGTCGAAGGCTTTTGCGGACCGGATCTTCCAGATAGGACACCGTACCGTCCGGTTTTTTCAGTTTCCACTGACCGGTCTGCTCACTGCCGTAGAGCATTCCGTCCAGATCTTCAATGAGAACAAGATAGACCCCGGAGCGGTGCAGAATGCAGAGATCGGCCCGTTCTCCCCCGCTGCGGCGGGCATCCAGCTGAAGGTCTGCAAAGACGCGGGCGTCGGGAATCTTTTTCCGAAGGCCCGACTGAAGAGCGGTTTTGACATCCATGACTCTGCTCCTTACGAGAACATGTTCTGAATGGTTTTGACGTCTCCGGCCTTTGGAGCGATGATCTGAATAATCATGGCGTAGCCATTAACATCTGCAGCAAGGATTTCCGCATGGGCATTGGAGCCGTTATTGGTGCCGGTAAAGGCAAATCCGCTGAATTTATTTCCGCCGAAATTGGCTTTGAGATTGCTGTTCGTCGGGGTAATGGAACCTTTCAGTGCTGCCAGTACTTCGGTGGAGCTGCTGTAGCCCGAACTGGAGAGCGGATAGAACTCTATTTTGACGCTGCTGGTGCCTGCGCCGTCCTGGGCATCCAGGTCCAGTACTGCTCCGCCGCTCTGGGCAGAGTTGGCACCGTTCAGTTTCCAGTCCGAAGGTGCGGAGAAACGCACACCGGACATGGGGCTGTAGTAGGTGGTACCGCTGATTTCACCGAACTGGAAATTTGCTGCGGCTGCTGTGTCGCCGGATGCGCCCTGCATTCCTGCAGCTCCGGTCCCCTGATAAGTGCCGCCGGTCCCGTTTCCATAGGTACCGCCGTAACCTGCTCCGCTGTCCATGGAAGAGGAGGAACTGCCCAGCCCGCCAAGGGTATCGACGGTCTGGTTGGCGGCTCTGGTATACCGGGAAATCCAGATTCCGCCTATGACGATAATTAAAATTAACAGGACTGCAAGTGCAATGAGAACGGTGGGCATAACCCACTTTTCATTGGTCGGTTTTGCTTTTTTCAGCGGCTTGCCGTCCAACTGCTGTTTTAAACTTTTTTTGCTCATGGAAAAACTCCTCAATGACCTGGGATTTAACGAAACAATTCTAGCATAGCCCACATCGATTTACAAATAAGGAAAGGGACAGCCGACTGTGGATCAGCTGTCCCTGAAGATGCAAAAGACTAATCAGTTTTCCTCCAGAAGTTTTTCCAATGCAGCGAGTTTCACGCAGAGTACCAGCACATTTGTGGCCTCCTGGAGATCCTCCTCGGTTGGGAAGGTCGGGGCAATTCGGATGTTGGTATCGTCTGCATCCTTCCCATAGGGATACGTAGCGCCGACTGGCGTCAAAGTGACGCCCGCCTCTTTGCAGAGAGCATAGACGCGTCCGGCCGTACCTTTCATGACGTCCAGACTGATAAAATAGCCGCCGTTCGGGTCGGTCCAGGAAGCGACGTCGGATTCCGCCAGATCCCGCTGGAAAGTGTTCAGAACAATTTCAAATCGCGGCGTGATAAATTCAGCGAGCTCCTCCATATGGCGGGACACGCCTTCGGCGTTCTTAAAATATTTGACATGGCGCATCTGGTTGATCTTGTCGGCACCGATGGTCTGGCTCTTCATGCGTCTGAGGATCCAGGAATAGTTGGGCTCATTGGCGGCGATAAATGCGATTCCTGCGCCGGGAATGGAGACCTTGGAAGTAGAACCGAAGAAGACGCAGCGCTCCGGGTGGCCCGCCTTTTCACACTCGGAGAGGAGGTCCAGAACGCGGTCGCGGCGGTTCGTGAGATCGTGGATTGCATAGGCGTTATCCCAGATAATGCGGAAGTCCTCTGCCGTCTCCATAGCGGCGAGGCGGCGTACCGTCTCGTCCGAGTAGGTATTTCCGGTGGGATTGGAATACTGTGGAACGCAGAACATGCCCTTGACCATAGGATCTTTGACAAGTTCCTCGACAAGGTCCATGTCCGGACCGTTCTCCGTCATTGGTACGTTGACCATCTGGATGCCGAGGTACTCGGTTATGCCAAAATGCCGGTCATATCCTGGGGTGACGCAGAGAAATTTGACATCTCCCTGGAGAAGCCAGGGTTTGCTCTCCTTCGAGGCACCTTTTGCATAGCACTGCATGAGATAGTCAAACATCAGGTTCAGGCTGGAATTGTTGCCGATGATAATTTTATCTGCCGGAATCCCGTAAACGTCTCCCAGAAGGCGGCGGCACTCGACCAGGCCGGTCAGACATCCGTAGTTGAGAATGTCAAACCCTTCTTCCGAGATATAGTCGGACTCGTCGTGAATATTCGTCAGGAGCCCTTCGGCCGTTTTCACCTGTTCCGGGGTCGGCTTGCCGCGGGCCATATTGAGTGATAAATCCTTGGCCTTATAGGCGCTGTACTGTTCCTCCACTGCCTTTTTTTCGGCGAGAAGCTGTTCGCGGTTCATTGCAGCATACTTCATATTCGGTAGAACTCCCTCCGGAATGATTATTTCGAAAAATGGCTTTCATATTCTTTTCAAACGCAAATCATAATATACCTGTTTTCTGGAAATTACAAGTAAAAATGAAAAAATGAATTTTCAAATTTTCAGTCCACCAAGGAGAACCGGCAGAAGTTCCGGCGAAAAAGGCGAAAAAACGCACAAATATCGCGGGGGATTGAAAAAATACCTATGATTATTTACTATTGTCCCATTTCGGGAAAAGGGGTAAAATACTAACGTTATTTTCTATATATAGGTTAGTTTCCCGAAACGTCTGTGCTATTTCCAGCGTTTCACCTGCCGGGTACTGGCCTCAGGAGGATTAAAATGGAAGAAAAGAAAAATACCGGTTCCGTCAGCCGTGCGGAACTTGCCAGACAGCGCCGTAAGGCCAGTATTGAAGAAGAGGCCAAGCGGCAGGCCGAAAAAGAGGCTGAAAAAGTTAATCAGAAGTCCTGGACGAAATGGGTAAAAATCGGCGTACCGGTCTTTGCCGTACTCCTCGCCCTGCTCCTCTTTCTCCTCTCTTTCTTCGGCGTATTCACCCGTCAGGCAACTGCCATCAAATTCAAAGACGGCAGCCACACGAAGGTTTCCGGTGCAGTCTATGAGTACTATTACCGCATGTACTACAATTACTACGCCAATATGTCGGAACAGTACGAACAGCAGTACAGCACCTACTTCGGCTCCGGCGCCGGCAAAACCATGACCGGCTTTGACTACATGAAGAAGCCGTCTGAGCAAGCTTTCGTCTCCAAGTCTGGTGAGAGCGTTCCGAAAAAATACGGTTCCCATCCGACCTGGGCAGACTACTTTGAGTACAAAGCCATTGAGGACAGCGAGACCAATACCCGCATCTATAAAATTGCTGAGGATAAGGGCTACAAGCTCACCAAGAGCGAGCAGAAAGACCTCGACAACTTTATCGACGAGCTCTCTGACGCCGCCAAGCAGAACAACTACTCTCTGGATGCCTATCTCCGCACCAACTATGGCAAGGGCATGACCGAGAAGCTGCTTCGCCGCATCTATACGGAGCAGACCGTTGCACAGAAATACATTTCCGACCTCAAGGCCAAAGATAAGGCCAGCGTCACCAGCAAAGAGATCCAGCAGGAATATAAGAAAAATCAGAAAGATTACACGAAGATCAATATTCGCTACTATCAGATCTCTGAAAATATGGCCGACTCCAAAGCGAAGAAACTCTCCGCTGCACAAAAGAAGAAAATCAACAGCAGCAACGAGAAAAAGGCCAAAGCATTTGTCTCCAAGGCCACGGACGGCAATTTTGCCGACGTCGCTTCCGAGTATGCATCCTCTTCCGAGAAGGCTTCTGTCAAATCCGACGCCTCTTATACCACCCTCTCGGACACGACTTACAGCAGCCTTTCCTCTTACGTCAATAAGACGGCCGCAGACTGGGCCTTCGCATCCGGACGCAAGGTTGGCGACAAAAAGTATTTTGTCAAAACCGATTCCAACGGACTGAAGAGCTATGCCGTTCTTCTGGTCGCCTCGGACAAGACCCGTGACGAGACCGTACCGGTCAGTGTCCGTCATATTCTTATCAAGGCCGGCACAGACTCCAGCACAGGCCAGCAGACCCGTTCCGACGCTGAGGCCAAGAAACTTGCGGAAGCCATCCTGAAGAAGTACAACTCCGGCAAGAAGACGGAAGCTTCGTTTGCCGCTCTCGCCAAAGAGTACACTGAGGATGACGGTTCCAAAGAAAACGGCGGTCTCTATGAAGATGTCACTTCAAATTCCCAGTATGTCGACTCGTTCAAGAACTGGGCGCTCGCCGGACACTCCAAAGGCGACGTTGAAATCATCAAGTCAAACTATGGCTACCACATTATGTATTACGTCGGGAAATCCAAGTATCCGCAGTGGGCCCTCGACGTCAGAGATGCCGTTGCAAACAAGAAATATGAGGCCTGGTATCATAAAATAGTAAATCAGAATAAGATTAAGGTCTCCAAGAGCTGGGAAAAGAAGGTACGCAAACGCGTCGACAAGACTGCGGAAACCGTTATCACCAACGCAAGCCAGTCTTCCTCTCAACAGCAATCTTATGGCGCTTATTAAGCAAAAGATTCCATTTGAACGCCATTTAAGATAAATTCGCATAAATCATAAAGCAAACCATAAAAATGCAAACCAAAATTAGGGGGTTATGAAAATGGCTTTTGCTGAAAAATTTGACTCTATTAAAAAAGATCTCATGAAACGTGACACCGCCGGACTCTCCGATGGCATTGCCGTTCAGGTGACTCTTTCCGATGAGGATGTCGGAGGTACGTTTTACATTGCAAACATCGACGGCAACTTTGCCGTTGAGCCGTTCGACTATGTAGACAACACTGCTATTGTCGACACTGCAGCCGCTGTTCTTGACAGTGTACTTGCAGGAAAAACTGCAGCAGAAGCAGCTATCGCCGATGGCTCTCTTGCCGTTCAGGGAAATGCCGACGACGTCGTCGCCGTTCTCTCTCTGAAGAAAAAAGCTCCGGCTAGAAAACCGGCTGCCAAAAAGACCGCCGCTAAGAAGCCGGCTGCCAGAAAGACTGCGGCCAAGAAGACTGCTGCTGCCAAGAAAACCACTGCAGCCAAGAAGACCACTGCCGCAAAGAAAACCACTGCAGCCAAGAAGACCACCGCTGCCAAGACCGCTGCAGCTAAGAAGACCACCAGCAAATAATTTTGCTGGTCTTTCATCCGGCGTTTTCTTTTGATAAACAATTAGAGCAGCCGGGTATTTTATCCCAACGAGTACAGGGGAACAGACGCTGTCTGTTCCCCTGATTTTTTCCTCTCCCGGAAGCGTACGCAAAAGGTTGACTTTTTGCGGCTTTCCCTTATAATACTATTCAATCCAAAAGAAACCCAGTTGGAAACAAACGTAGTACAACCGCGAATTTTTATGGAAAAGGAGATAGCAATATGGCATATTATTTCGATGAACCCTCCCGCACCTTCGGCGAGTATCTGCTGGTCCCGAGTTTTACCGGCGGCGACTGCATTCCCGCCAATGTCGACCTCAAAACGCCTCTGGTCAAGTTCAAGAAGGGTGAAGAGCCTGCTATCACTCTTAATATTCCTATGGTCTCTGCTGTCATGCAGTCCGTCTCAGACGACACCATGGCCATTGCACTGGCAAAAGAAGGCGGTCTCTCTTTCATCTATGGTTCGCAGTCCATTGAAGATGAAGCTGCTATGATTGCCCGCGTCAAGAACTACAAAAAAGGCTTCATCACCTCCACCAGCAACCTGACGCCCGAAAACACACTGGCCGATGTCCTGGACCTGAAGAACAAGACGGGACATTCCACCTGTGCCATTACTGACGACGGCACTGCAAACGGCAAGCTGCTCGGCATCGTCGGCTCCAAGGACTACCGTGTCAGCCGCATGGACCCTATGACCAAAGTCAAAGATTTCATGACGCCGCGTGAAAAAATTATTACGGCGCCGGACACCACCAGCCTGAAAGAGGCCAACGACATCATCTGGGACCATAAGCTCAACGCACTTCCGCTGGTCAACAAAGACGATCATCTCACCTATCTTGTTTTCCGGAAAGACTACGACTCCCACAAAGAAAACACTAACGAACTGCTGGACAATAACAAATCTTATATGGTCGGTGCCGGTATCAACACCCGCGACTACGAAAAACGCGTTCCGGCTCTCCTGGACGCAGGCGCTGACGTTCTCTGCATCGACTCCTCGGAAGGTTTCACCGAGTGGCAGAAACGCACCATCGGGTGGATCCGCAAGACTTACGGCGACAAGGTAAAAGTCGGTGCCGGCAATGTTGTAGACGCAGAGGGCTTCCGGTTCCTCGCAGAGTGCGGTGCAGACTTTGTTAAAGTCGGCATCGGCGGAGGCTCCATCTGCATCACCCGTGAAACCAAGGGCATCGGCCGCGGCCAGGCAACTGCCGTCATCGACGTCTGCCGGGAAAGAGACCGCTACTTTGAGGAGACCGGCATTTATGTCCCGGTATGCTCTGACGGCGGTATCGTACAGGACTACCACATGACACTTGCCCTCGCAATGGGCGCCGACTTCCTCATGCTGGGCCGCTATTTCGCCAGATTTGACGAGTCCCCGACCGAGCGCATCCGCATCAACGGACGCTATGTCAAAGAGTACTGGGGCGAAGGTTCCAATCGCGCCCGCAACTGGCAGCGCTATGACCTCGGAGGAGACACAAAGCTCTCCTTTGAGGAAGGTGTTGACTCCTATGTCCCGTATGCCGGTGCTCTCAAAGACGGCGTCTATACCTCACTCTCCAAAGTTCGCTCCACCATGTGCAACTGCGGTGCCCTCACCATTCCGGAGCTCCGCGAGAAGGCAAAACTGACGGTTGTCTCCTCCACTTCCATCGTTGAGGGCGGTTCCCACGATGTCCTGCTGAAAGACAAAGTCGACTGACCCAGATAACCAGATTATTACGGCGACCTGTCCTCAGGGCAGATCGCCGTTTTTTGTACTATATAGCTGAAAAAGAGAAAGACCGCTGCAGACAGTTCATCTCTGCAGCGGTCTTTTGTCATTATGAATCCTGCGCCGTGCGGAAATCGCCGACCTTCCTGCTGATTTCCTCTGCGAGGTCCCAGAAGCGGATTTTTTCCGATCCAACGGTAATATCTGCATAGCGCTCATAAAGCTGTGAGCGAATGTTGTAGACATCCTGAAACGATTGGCCTTTCGGTATGACGATACCTCGCGTCTCAAAGTCCGGGATGCGGTTCTGAAGCTCCTCAAAAGAGACTTTCAGATAGACAATGACCGCAATATCCTGAAAATGCCGCATAGCATCTTCGCCATAGACGGCACTCCCGCCCGTTGCAATCACGGTGTGATGGACATTAAGACCCGCGTTGACCTTATTTTCCAGATCTTCGAAAGCATCCGGGCCAAACTGGTCAATATAATTCTGAAGCCGCATTCCGGCCTTCGCCTGGATGACCAGGTCAGAGTCGACAAAGTCGTATGCGAGCCGTTTGGCAAGAACAACGCCGACTGTGCTCTTGCCGGAACCCGGCATACCAATGAGTACAATATTATCTTTCATGGGGAAGGTTCCTCGCCTTTTCTCATATTTTCTATCATCATACTCCAGCGGAGGGAAAAAATCTATTTTCGGTAATAATTCCCGCAGAAATCGTCCTGATAGAAGGGGTTCCATGGTTTTCTCCCCTCTGCGGTGCTCTGAAATTCCCGAATCAGGCTTACCGCCGTCGGAACCGCATCGTACATGGTCTGCAGCAGCATTTGGGTGGTGCCGGCACAGACTTGGGAAGGGCGACGATTGACAATGACGCCGTGCATCCAATCGTAGACATGGCAGAACTTCATCAGACCATACAGAGCTTTGCGCTTCTTCCGGCTGGAGGTGGTAATCAGCCTGCGGTCGCGGATGGCAGAATCCATAGATATTTTCACCGCGGAGGCCGGAAACGGAAAAAAGCGGGATATGAGCTCGGCATACTCCTTTTGGTTTTCCAGAAAAGCTACGCGGCTGGCCGTGACGGGGTCTTTTCCCTCTTTCACCAGCAATGCACGGTCCACCTCAGTCTCAATTTCATTGTGTGAGGCAACCTCTTTCTCCACTGCGCGGTAGATCTTCTCATGACAGATCCGGTCCAGAACAAAGTGGGTCAGAAAGCCGTAGAGGTAGGAGAGTTCCGCCTCCGGGAAGCCGTCTTCCCGCAGCACCTTCGCTGCGCTCTGAAAAAAGTCCCGTCCCGGTCTGCGGTGCATCTGAAATCCAAGTTTGCAGACGGGATTCATATAGAAGCCCGGCATAAAAAAGAAAAACAGGTCCGGCCCCTCTGCCCCCCAGGCAAACAGTTCCTTATGGCGCTGAATGATTTCCCGGTATTGCTTCGGCAGAGCGTGCAGAACCTGTTCCGAATAGATATGATGGGTATAACAGCTTGGCATTTTCTTATTCCTTCTGTCCTTCTGATGTGCCGCTCCAGAGATAAAGCATGGCAAGGCCTTTCATCTGGAGATCTGGCTCATAGTGATACGGTATGGTCAGAAACGGCATAAAATAACGGGAACCGCCGCCGGTCAGGACCACAGAAGTCCCCTCTCCCATCTCCTCGGACATGCGGCGGACAAGACCCTCTACCAGCCCGGCCGTGCCGGCTACAACGCCGGAGAGCATACATTCCCGTGTATCCGTTCCAATGACATGTTCAGGCGCAGAGAGGACTTCTGAAGAGAGCTGGGCCGTGTGCTCATGCAGCGAGCCCATGGCGAGTTCCAGACCGGGGGCAATGGCGCCGCCGAGGAACCTGCCATGGCGGTCCACGGCGTTGAGCGTAACAGCTGTGCCCGCATCTACGGTAATCAGCGGCAGCGGGTAAACCATTTTGGCATAGCAGGCATCCACCAGCCGATCCGTCCCGAGGCGATCCGGGTGTTTCACCGCACAGGGCATGTGAAAGTCCGTCTCAGATGTGACAACCAGAGGAGGTTTTCCCATGGCGTCAGAGAGCAGATCGGTCAGCAGCGCAGTGCGGGAAGGGACCACGCTGCTGATAACTGCGCCCTCAAACAGATCCGGGCTGAGTCCGGCATCCGCAAAGTAGGGAAATGCGAAACCGTCGGTCGGATAGCGAATTGAGTTCTCCACTTGAAACTCCGCCCCCTGACGGGAGACCGAGCAGAAGCGAACGGTGGTATTCCCAATATCAACAGCTAATATCATTTGCGCATCTCCGTGATGGAATCGAGCAGGGCGGCGGCCACATCTTCCTTCGGCATCAGAGGCAGCGGCTCGATGCGGTCTTCGGTAATCAGGGTAACTTTATTGGTGGGGACCCCGAATCCGGCCCCCTCTTCCCGGATACTGTTGGCGACAATCAGATCCATAGATTTCCGGTGAAGCTTTTCGCGGGAATGTGCCAGAAGATCTTCGGTCTCCATAGAAAAGCCGCAGACAAAGAGTCCTTCGCGGCGATGATCTCCCACCCATTCCAGAATGTCCTGGGTCCGCCGAAGCGGCAGCATCTCTTCGCCCTCGCCCTTATGAATTTTTTGATCGGCATAATGGGCCGGCGTGAAGTCGGCGACTGCAGCTGACATGATAAGAATGTCCGTCTGCGGAATTGCCTCCTTCACCGCTTCAAACATGTCTGCCGCCGACTCCACAGGACAGAACTTTGCCCCCCGGACCTCAGACAGCGCGGTCGGGCCGGAGATCAGCCGGACATCTGCGCCGCGCAGAACGGCCTCACGGGCAATTGCATAGCCCATTCGGCCGGAGCTGTAATTGGTGAGAAAACGCACCGGATCGACCTTCTCGCGGGTAGGACCGGCCGTCACGGTGATGCGGACGCCGGCCATCGTCTTCTCCTCTGCCAGCTCCCGCTCCACCCGTTCCGTGAGGATCTCGGGCTCCGGCAGCTTTCCGACCCCGCTGTCCCCGCAGGCGAGATGACCGGAAGCAGGCAGAATGATCTGAAACCCAAACCGCTTCAGAGTCTGAATATTTTCCTGGGTAATGGGATTTTCATACATAGCCGTGTTCATTGCCGGTGCCGCATATTTGGGGCAGCGGGCAGCCAGCACCGTTGTGGTCAGCATATCGTCGGCAATGCCATGGGCCAGCTTGGCAATGA
>R19__coassemble_445_pt1 | contig 18970 bp, 15 predicted proteins | sample R19__metabat2_high_PE_001 | metagenome-assembled genome bin R19
GTCCAGGACAGGGAGACGGTCTGCCGTCTCGGGACACTGCTCCAGAACGGAGCGCAGCACATAGGCATTTTCCTGTTCTCCTGCCGTTTTCGGGTGCAGAAGTTCGGCATAGGTACTATAGGCGGAGGCCGGTGTCTCTGCGAGAGCGAGTGGTTCCGGCGGCCTTCGTTCGGAATGGGGGAAAAGCGCTTTCACGCTGGTGAAAAGAACGGAGGGAAGCAGACTTTCTCCGGAGGGTGCCATGCGGGAATATGAGATGTATACACGTTCGGAAGCTGCAGTAACAGCCGTATATGCGGTAAACCGTTCTTCTGCGGCAACGAGATCGTCCGGAAAGCCGATATTCAGGCCTTTTTCGCTGAACTCGTCCCGGTCCTGAGCCGTCAGCAGGCCGGTGTTCTCCACCGAAGCGGGGAAGATGCCTTCGGCACAGCCGGCGACAAAAACGGCGCGGGGTGCATCTGGACGGATTCGGTCGGCGGAGCCGACGGCGATTTCGTCCAGACTCTGCGGAATAGAGCCGAGCGTAGAGACGGAAACCATGGCCTGAAACAGGTTGGCAAAAATGCGGATATCTGTGACCTCCTCGCCGTAAGCCTCTGCGAGCTGGCTCAGCAGGTCGGTCATAAGGTTCCAGACAGCATTCTGCTCATTTGCCAGGGCAGTGCGGCCTGTGTCTGCATACCCGACGGCCAGGTCTTTTAATTGTTCGGGTACACTGGTTTCCGTCAGAAACTGGAACAGGGCAGTGCCGAACTGGGTAAAGGTACCGCGGTGCGTGCGGCTCAGAAAATGCTCCAGCGGATTCAGGACCGTTTCACGCAGAGCGTTGAGTTTTTGCAGTTGTTTTTTTGCGTCGTCATCCATCTCTTTGCCGTAGCCGAATGGGTTAGCAGTAAATGGCTTTCTCAGCTGGCTTCCCTTCAGGTCCCAGAGCAGGATATAGTTCTCCAGCTGTGCAGCATCATAATTCTGCAGCGGGGAGAGACCGGTTTTCAGATACCGCAGCAAACCGGCTGTGGAGAAGCCGCAGGCGAGGTCCAGAAGCGTCCGGCAGAGCACGATGAGCGGCTGGTATTCTACCGGCTGCCGCGTGTCATCGTAGACCGGGAGCCCGTACTGCCGAAAGGCCGAGAGAAGTTCCCGATGATAGTCCTCTTCCTGCCGCACAATAACGGCAATTTCTCTGCAGCGATACCCTTCTTCCCGCACCAGCCGGTGGGCTTCCGCCGCGATATACCTGGCCTCTTCGTATTTCCCCGGTGCAGCGCAGCACACAACTGGGCTGCCGTCTCCCTCAAAGGGGGAGGCCGTCGGGCTCAGGAAATTCTGCTCCAGATGGACGAGTGCCGCGTTCCGGAACCGACAGGGAGGTTCCCCTTTGCTCGGCTCCTGAACTGCCTTTACCTGCTCCTCTTTCGCGATTCGGAGCAAATGATGCGCGGTCTCGTTGACCGCTGGAAACAGCAGTGCGGCGTCTGTCTGGAAAGGGTCTTCGGTACAGAGCGAGACCCAGACGTCACTGCACTGGCGGAACAGCCGCTTTAGGATTTCCAGTTCCTGCTGCGTGAAGCCTTTGAACCCGTCTACGGCAATGGAATAGCCTTCCAGCATATGGGTCTCGTCGAGAAGACGACAGAGACGCTCCGGTGTGCGGTCCGCCTCCGGGAAGTGCGCAAGGAACATGGCATCATATGCGGTATAGATGAGTGCGAGGTCTCCCATCTTGCGGGTGAAAGCGGGACGGGAGGAGCCGGCGGCAAGCAGGCCAAGCTGTTCCGGCGTAGCGGAAGCCTGGCGCAGCTGCCGATGGGTCTCCACCAGCCGGCGGGCGAGAGGGACACTGGTAATATGGCGGCGGTAGAACTGAAGGCGGTCCTGTACCGAAGAAATGGCGCGGAGCATATACAGAATGCGTGTGCTGTCACCCGGGTCAGAGCCCGGGGCTTCGCCCGCCAGCCGGAAACAGAAATCGGCGAGACGGGAGAAACTGAGAACATGAATGTTCTGGGCTGTCTGGCTGCCGAAGGCCTGCAGCACATTTCGCTCGGAGACAAAAGAATACTGCTCCGGAACAATTAATATAAGCTGACGGCTGCCTTTTTCCGCCTGCTGCCGGAGCAGATGCAGAAGCGCCGTGGTTTTTCCGGAACCGGCGCGCCCGGTAATGAGATGGAGCATGGCGGTCTCCTTTCCTGAAAATCTAATAGCCATTCTACCATACCGGCCGGGACGGGTAAACGCGGACTGTGTACAAGAAATGGGACTAACCGAGCGGACCTTTTACGGTTTCTTTTTTTAGAAAATTGCTCTATAATGGATTCGATTTATCAGCATAAGATTCTGTCCCTGTGCGGAGCATCCGCCGGGGACAGTCCAGACATACGGAGGGCTTTATTTTGAATATCGACGAAACCCTGAAACAGGTCAAACGCGTCCATTTCATCGGCATCGGCGGTTCGGGCATGACGCCGCTGGCGGAAATCCTCATCAGCAACGGCTACACCGTAACCGGCTCGGACAATAATCCCGGTGACAATATCGACAAACTCCGCTCCCTCGGCGCGGAAATTGTCATGGGACAGTCCGCGGACAATATCCGGGACCTCTCACCGGAGCTCATCATTTATACGGCTGCTATTCTGCCGGACAATCCGGAGCTGGTTGCAGCGAAAGAAAGCGGCATTCCATGTGCCGAGCGGGCAGTTCTGTTCGGTGCTATTTCCCGCATGTATGACAATTGCATCTGCATCTGCGGTACCCATGGCAAGACTACGACTACATCCATGATCTCCCAGATCATGGTAGAGGCGGGGAAAGATCCTACGCTTGTCATAGGCGGACGGCTTCCGCTCATCGACAGCCATGGCCGCGCCGGTCAGTCCGATGTCATGGTGGCCGAGGCGTGTGAATTTAAAGACCATTTCCTCACGCTTTCCCCTGACACAACCGTTGTCCTGAATATTGATGACGACCACATGGAGTATTTTAAAACCATGGAGAATGTCATCCGTTCCTATACCAAATTCATCAATATGACCACCAAAGTCGTCATTTACAACGGAGACGACGACAATACCTGCAAGGCTGTGGAGAATGCAGAGAAACCGGAAGGCAAGAAGTTTATCTCCTTCGGCCTGAAGGAGGGAAGCCGGTATACGGCGAAGAATATCACCTATAACCGCGGTGCTTTTGCGGAATATGACTGTTTCTGCGAGGGCAGATTCCTGGTACACGTCAAACTCGGCATTCCGGGGAGCCACAATGTGTACAATTCTCTTGGTGTAATTGCTGCAGCTATGGAGAACGGCGTTGCCCCGGACGATATTGAAAAGTATATCGAGAATTTTAAAGGGGCAGGGCGCCGGTTTGAAATTCTCGGTGAGTACGGCGGAATTACCGTTGCAGATGACTATGCCCACCATCCGACCGAGCTCACGGCTATTCTGAGCACGGTCATGAAAATGGGCTACCACAGTGTCTGGGCAGTTTTCCAGCCATTTACGTATTCTCGAACCTATATGCTTATGGACGACTTTGCAAAGGCGCTGCAGATTCCGGACCACTGTGTTATGACGGAAATCATGGGTTCCCGCGAGCGCAATGAGTGGAATGTCTACACTTCCCAGCTGGCTGAAAAAGTACCGGGCAGTGTATGGTTCAACACTTTTGACGAAGTAACCGACTATGTAGAGGCTCATGCGGAACCGGGTGACCTTATCATTACCCTCGGCTGCGGAGACATTTATAAGGCGGCCAAGACAATGGTACGCGACTACAGGGAAAAATTCGGCGAATAAACAGCGCCGGACCAACAAAGGCAGGTGAACACCATGGAAAGCAAAAAAGAGGAGACTGCTCCGGCGGAATCGGAGTTCATTGAGGAGGAGCCTCCGAAAAAGAAGATGGAACCGGAACTCCGGCGGAAGCTGATTCTTCTTCTGATTGTTCTCGTGGTTGCACTTGCAGCTGCCATAGCCGGAAGTCTTACTGCACATCATCAGAGCCGCCGATTCGCCGCCAACCGCACCATGACTGTCCAGACCACAACCGCTGCTGAGGCGGAGAATGAGTGGCTGGCGGATGAGAATGAGACGGCAGAGGAGACACAGGCGGATGATTCCGCTGACGAGACTTCCGTTGCGGCTAGCTCCGGCAGTTCCTTTTCGTATCGCCCGTATTCCTATCGTACGGGTACAGAAGGTGCGTATTAATTTCACATGAAATCGAGTGAAGCTATATGGAAAAAACACAGGCCAAGAATGAACAGCCTATCTATGAAGTAAGAAAAATTACGGATATCCGCAACCTGCTGAATCAGAGCGTCAAACTGTATGCCGACCGCCCTGCTTTTCGAATTCGGGATAAGAGCGGTGCCTACGTGCCGAAATCGTACCGGGACTTCTATGAAGATGTCCAGGCTCTTGGAACCGGCCTGTGGGAAGCCGGGTATCGGGACTGCAAAATTGCTGTTACGGGCGTCAACTCCTACGAGTGGGGAATCTCTTATCTTGCTGTCACTTCGGGCCTCGGCGTAGTTGTCCCGGTGGACAAGGATCTCCCCTTCGACGAAGAGGAAAACATCCTTTGCGCTTCAGAGACATCGCTGATCATTGCCGACAAAAGAGGCATAGCCAAGCTGAAGATGCACGCGGACCGGCTGCCCAGCGGTCTGAAGATCATGGCCATGTCCGACGAGTACCGCGAGGAAGACATGGAATCGCTCCCGGAGGTTATGGAAAACGGCCGCAAGTCTGTCCGCAGGCAGGCGGAGAGTTTCCAGAGCTATTGGAACAATCCAATTGACCCGAAGGCAATGAGCGTGCTTATCTTTACCTCCGGTACTTCCGGTACGGCGAAAGGTGTCATGCTCTCCCAGGAAAATATCTGTTTTGACATCATGTCCGTCTGCAGCGTCGTAAAAATGACGCCTGAGGATCAACTGTTTTCCGTTCTGCCCATGCACCACACCTTTGAATGCACACTTGGCTTCATTGCACCCATCTACTGCGGCGCCTGCAATGCTTTCTGTGACAGCGTCATGCGCATGGCGAGGGACATGCAGACCGTTCAGCCGACGGTCTTCTATTCCGTTCCGCTTATGCTGGAAAAAGCCCATGACCGCATGGTGAAATCGGTTGCCAAAGACAAAGGCGGGAAATTTGGCCTGAAAGTCAAGAAGACGCTGCTCAAGGCATCCGATGCCGTCGGGCTCAGCCTCAGCGAAAAGTATTACAAAGAGGTCACCAAGGCATTTGGAGGACGCCTCCGGCTTATCATAGTCGGTGCAGCCTCGGTCCGCCCGGACGTTATCAAGGATTTAAAGCAGTTCGGCGTCACCTCCTATATCGGCTATGGCCTGACGGAGTGTGCTCCTCTGGTCGCCGGCAACAACGATTCGCTTTTTACAACAGACACGGTCGGCAAACCCATTCCGGGCGTTTCGGTACGAATTGACCGCCCGAATGAGAAGGGTGTCGGAGAAATCCTGGTCAAGGGACCGAATGTCATGCTCGGTTACTATAATAATGAGGAGGAGACCGAAAAGGTCTTCACCGAGGACGGCTGGTTCCGGACCGGAGACCTCGGCAACATTGACAAGGACGGAAACATCCGTATTACGGGCCGCGCCAAAAATGTAATTGTCAACGCCAACGGAGAGAACATCTATCCGGAAGAAATCGAGTACTACCTGAACCGCAATCCCTTCATCCTGGAATCCATGGTTGTTGGAAGCGAGGAGGCACAGGACGGTGACACCGTGGTAGAGGCTAAAATCTTCCCGGACATCAAAGCAATCCGGGAAAAATCAAAGGACGGCCACGAGCCGACCCAGGAGGAAATCTGGGAGACCGTCAACCAGGTTATTAAAGAGATCAACAAAAAGCTTCCCAGTTACAAAGCCATCAAAGAGTTCAGCATCCGGAGCAAAGAGTTTGTGAAGACCACGACGGCCAAGATCAAGCGCTTTGCAGAGGAAAACCGCAAATAAGGAGGAGGCGTCGCAGTTGCAGACAAGCGGCGGATTTACCGTTAAGCTGCCACGGTTCGACTACGTGGTTCAGAACAATGACTATTCCGGCAGCTATGGCCGGTTTCGTTATAAGATGTTCCCTCAGAAAGGGGACGACGAGACCGTAATCGTGGCTGCAGCCTACGCAGACCGGTGCTATGAGCTGGAAAAAGAGGCCGGACGCGTGAATGAGCAGACATTTGCCTATTCCAACGACGGCATCGACGAGGCGGAAAAATGGATCATCCGCCAGTACGACGCCTTTATGGCCGATAACTGAAGAAATACAAAAGAACAGGGGCCTGCTCTTATGAGCGGGCCCCTGTATTCTATGTGTTCCAGTCTTTCACCTGCAGGTTGCAGGGTCCCTGGAATTGGTCTTAGTCCGTGAGCTGAAAACTGTCTGCCAGAGGTTTGGCCTGAGCGGCATCCTCTTCGTTGGCGTAGCCGTTGGCAAAACAGTAAATATGTCCGGTATCAAAGTCCTTGATAAAAGTGAAGTAGCCGTACCAGATACTGCCTAGATCCTGGTCCTGGATGACGACGGCAAAGACATTGCGGATGTCGCCGTCCGCATTGACAGAGGTGGAAAAAGGGTGCTTTCCGCGCGGCTGGAGAGAAATATTCTCGTCTATGCCAAGGTAGGAGGGCAGCTGCTCTGCGTTTCGCTCGCCTTCGGCGTGGTCAATTTTCCCCAGGGAGAAGGCGTAGCACCCATAAAAGCCAGGCCGGAGCAGTTCGTAGACATTGCCGGTACTGCTTGCCCATTCGAAGGAGTGGTGTATGAGCTGATCAGAACTGTACTGATCGTAGTTCGAGTAGTCCTCCTTGCTGTCGTCCAGAGAACGGGGAACCAGGAACGATACGCCGTCAATATTGGTGCAGAGGGTGTAGGTGTTTGGGTCATAGTTTATGTTCTGCGGCTCCATTTTGCCGCCGCATGCACTGAGACTGACGACGAGTACCAGGATGGCCAGAAGCAGAGAGGCCCACCGGACAGGGCGGCGCGTTCTCATGAAAATACACCTCCGAAATGCTTGTATCATGCAAAAATATCTTAGAAATTATAGCATAATCCAACATATGGCACAACTTAATGCCAGGTGCTGACAGAAGGAGGCTTAAGTCACTCGATGGAAAAATCGATCCGCTTTGGCATCGTACAAAGCAGCTAAAAAATATCAGATATAATAAAATATTCTAAACACTTGTACCTAAAATTAGAAATAATTATAATGAGATCGAGGTGAATTGACATGAAAAAAACATTCGCAATTTTTCTGACGCTAGTGATGCTGGCCGCATGTTTTTTCTGTGTTCCCGGTTACGCTGCGGCAAAGAGTAGAACAACGCCCGGAGAAGAAATCAGCGGAAACCTGACGGTCGATACCATCCGGCAGATGTTTAAAAAGGGGGACGATAAACGGGATGCCGGCCTGAAGACCCCTGCCGACATCAAGCGGTATGATGATATCCAGTACGCCTCTGACAAAAAGTACAATGTATTGGATGTTTATCGTCCGAAAAAGGCCAAAAACAAAAAACTGCCGGTTATTGTCAGCTATCACGGCGGCGGATGGGTATACGGCGACAAAGAACGGTACCAGTATTATTGTATGAATCTCGCAGAGCGTGGATTTGCTGTGGTGAATTACACCTATCGCCTTGCGCCTAAATATAAATTCCCGGCTCCTCTGGAAGATACCAACTCGGTATTCGCCTGGATCCTGAAGAATGCCGACAAGTACGGGCTGGACACAAAGAATCTCTTTGCGGTCGGTGATTCCGCCGGAGGCCAGGGCCTGGCCTGCTATGCGGCAATTGCCACGAATCCGGAATATGCAGCGAAATACTCCTTCAAGGTGCCGAAGGGGCTGAAGATAAATGCGGTTGCCCTCAACTGCGGCATCTATGATTTCTCAGATCCGGCTATGACCAACAACGATCAGACGAAGAGTATAATGAGTCTTTATCTTCCGAACGGCGGCACACAGGAAGAGTATAAGATGCTCTCTGCGGTAAATTGGGTTACTTCGGACTACCCGGCGACCTTTATCATGACGGCAACCGGTGACTTCCTGAAGATGCAGGCTCCAATCATGGCGAAGTGCCTGTCGGAACACAATGTTCCGTTTACTTATAAACTGTATGGGACGCAGAAGAATCAGCTCCAGCATGTTTTCCACTGCGATATCAAATCGAAAGATGCGAAAATCTGCAATGACGACGAGTGCAATTTCTTCCTCGCTCACATGGTATGATCCTTATCAGATAGAGATCACAGGACCATTCTTCGGAATGGCCCTGTGCTTTTCTGCTCAAAACAGCGAATTTTTTGCAGACGACACATCAACTCTATACTATAATAGAAACATTACAGCAGAATTATCAGAAACTAAAAAGACGGGAAGGACGAAATTTCACATGTCCGATTACAAAGATCATATTCGGAACTTTTCCATCATTGCCCATATTGACCACGGCAAGTCCACTCTGGCAGACCGCCTGCTGGAGCTCACCGACTCTGTTGCCAAGCACGACATGGAGGAGCAGATCCTGGACAATATGGAAATCGAGCGGGAGCGCGGCATTACCATTAAATCCCGCGCGGTCAAGCTGGATTATACCGCAGATGACGGCGAGGTCTATGAGCTGAATCTCATAGACACCCCCGGTCACGTGGACTTCAACTATGAGGTTTCCCGTTCTCTGGCCGCCTGCGAGGGAGCGGTGTTGGTCGTCGATGCGACCCAGGGCATAGAGGCACAGACGCTGGCCAACACCTATCTGGCACTGGACCACGATCTCGAAATCTGCCCCGTCATCAACAAGATCGACCTCCCTGCCGCTGATCCGGAACGGGTTGCCGAAGAGGTAGAAGAGGTCATCGGTCTGCCCTGTGAGGATGCCCCGCGGGTCTCGGCGAAGACCGGTGAAAATGTGGAGCAGGTGCTCGAACAGATTGTCTATAACATTCCTGCCCCCGGCGGAGAGGAAGACGCTCCGCTCCGTGCCCTTATTTTCGATTCCATCTATGACAGTTATCGAGGGGTCATTGTCTACGTCCGAATTATGGACGGTACGCTGAAGAGCTCGGACACCATCCGCATGATGGCTTCCGGTGCGGAGTTCCAGGTCGTCGAACTGGGATACATGCGCGCCACCTCTCTGGAACGTACTGACTGCCTCCGGGCAGGCGAGGTCGGCTATATTATGGCCTCCATCAAGACGGTATCAGAAGCACGGGTAGGTGATACCGTGACGCTGGCGGACAATCCGGCGACGGAGGCACTCCCCGGGTACCGAAAGGTCAATCCCATGGTGTTCTGCGGAATCTATCCGGCTGATGGAGCCGACTATGAGAACCTCAAGGAGGCGCTGGAAAAACTTCAGCTCAATGACGCCTCTCTCTCCTTCGAGCCGGAGACCTCTGCGGCACTCGGTTTCGGCTTCCGCTGCGGATTCCTGGGGCTGCTCCATCTGGAGGTCATCCAGGAGCGCCTGGAGCGGGAATATAATCTGGACCTCGTGACGACCGTTCCGAGCGTTATCTATAAAGTCTATCTCACGGACGGCACTATGCAGGAGATCTCCAACCCCAGCAACTTCCCGGACCCGGGTCTCATTGAACACTGCGAGGAGCCCATTGCCAACGCCCATATCATAGCACCGCCGGACTATGTCGGCCCCATTATGGATCTCTGCCAGGAGCGGCGCGGCGTGTTTAAGGATATGCAGTATATGGGAACGGACCGCGTCGATATCCACTATGAACTTCCGCTCAACGAGATTATCTATGATTTCTTCGATGTCTTGAAATCCCGCACCAGGGGCTACGCCTCTCTGGATTATGAACTTGCAAACTACCGTACTTCTGACCTTGTAAAAATGGACGTTCTGCTCAACGGTGAGCCGGTAGATGCTCTGTCCTTTATCATCTTCCGCGAGGAGGCGTACACCCGTGCACGGAAAATTGCGAAGAAACTCAAGGAGAATATCCCTCGGCAGCTGTTTGAAATCCCAATTCAGGTCGCCATCGGCGGCAAAGTCATTGCCCGGGAAACGGTCAAGGCGATGCGCAAGGACGTCCTTGCCAAGTGCTACGGCGGCGATATTTCACGTAAGAAAAAGCTGCTGGAGAAGCAGAAGGAGGGCAAAAAGCGCATGCGACAGTTCGGCAGCGTCGAAGTGCCACAGGAGGCCTTTATGGCCGTGCTCAAACTGGACGACGACTCATGAGACGCGGCATTTATATCCATGTGCCTTTCTGCGCCTCCAAGTGCCCGTACTGTGATTTCTACTCGCTCCGCACCAGGGTACCGTCCGTAATGGAGCAGTATGTCAGCGCTGTTATTGCAGCGTTCCCCGCATTCCCGACGAAAGCAGATACCCTTTATCTCGGGGGCGGAACGCCGTCTCTTCTCCCGCCCGATTCGCTGATTCGTCTCATAGAAGCGGCAAAACAGAGTTATGACCTTCCGCCCGATGCGGAGATCACGGTTGAGTGCAACCCCTCTTCGGACCTGGAACACTTAATTCCTGCAGCCGCCTCCTGCGGCGTCAATCGAATCTCGTTCGGCATGCAGTCTGCAGTGTCAGGGGAGCGGCGTCAGCTCGGACGCTTTTCAGACCGGGAACGCGTGGAGGAGGTACTCCGGCTGGCACGGGCAAACGGCATCGACAACCTCTCGCTGGACATCATGCTCGGGGTCCCTGGCCAGACCATGGATTCTCTGGAAGAGACACTTCAGTTCTGTGCAGATTCCGGGGTCCCCCATATCAGCGCCTACCTTCTAAAAATTGAGCCGGGCACGGTTTTCGCGCACCGGAAAGAGCAACTGGCGCTTCCGGATGAGGACACCGTATGTGCCATGTATCTGCATACTTGTCAGTTCCTGGAAGCGGCTGGCCTCCGGCAGTATGAGATCTCCAATTTCGCCCGGCCGGGCTTTGAGAGCCGGCATAATCTGCATTACTGGCGCTGTGAGGAGTATGTCGGAATTGGTCCGGCAGCCCATTCTTTTTATCACGGCTGCCGTTTTTACTATCCCCGGAATCTGGACGCTTTTCTGCGGGGCGACCGCCCAATCGAGGACGGTGCGGGTGGAGATCTGGAAGAACGGATCATGCTTGCGCTTCGCCTTCGGGAAGGATGGAGCGGTCCGGTTCCCGAAGCGGTCCGGAAGTATGTGCAGCAGCCTGGAATGGCCCGATTTCTGAACTGGGACGGGGAAACGCTTTCGCTGACTTCTGAGGGGTTTCTCGTCTCCAACTATCTGATTGCAGAGCTGCTGGAACGGTTTGAAACAAAATAATTGGTCTTGTCTTGCTTTCTCAATGTTGCAATGTTGGGGGAGCAGGACTATTTTATTATCAATGGTTCTCCGGTTCGAACCAAAGAACAAAGAGAAAGGAACTTTATTTTGATGAATCTTCAAAATATCCAGCCAAAAAATTCCGTTGTCGAATCGGTAAATAACGCCTCTGATGCGGAGAAGGCTTGCCAGAGACACACAAGTGGAGGTGAAATCAGGATCCTTATCCTATCCATTGTCCTGGTAGTTCTTATTGTTCTGGGAATCACCAGTACTCCACTTGCCATCGGCATTCATTCCAGAAAGGACTCCATTTCCCGAGCAGCTGCTTCCCAGGTTCAGAATGCTTATGCCGTAATTATAGAACTGTAAGGAGAGTATGAAATGGAAATGATGCTGTTTGCGCCGATGAAAAACGGCAGTGAGGAGGACAAATGACCGAAAAGCAAAGACAGATTGAGGAGCTAAAGGGCGACTTTAAAGAAATTCAGCCGGCACTGACGGTGCTGGGAGATGAGAGCAGACAGCTGATTCTCCTCGTGCTGATGGAGACCGACTGTAAAACCGGAATGCGGGTCGGCGAAATAACCGAAAAAACGAATCTTTCCCGCCCGGCGGTGTCCCACCAGATGAAAATTCTGAAGGATCTGGGAATTGTGAAAATGCGGAAAGAGGGAACAAAAAATTTCTACTATATTGATGTCAGTCATAACCGGATTCTTTTTGGGAAGATGGGAAAAATGGTGATGGATCTGAATCACTTTATGAGTACAATGGAGAAGCAGTGACAATGGCAGGTGTAATCCGAATGGATTCAAATTTATGTGTTGGCTGCGGCTTATGTGCAAAGGACTGTCCGCATAAAGCAATTGAAGTGACAGACCGCAAGGCCCATTTTATTGCGGACGGCTGTATGGAATGCGGGCACTGCGTTGCAGTATGTCCGAGAGCCGCGGTGTCTATGGATGGCTATGATATGAGTGAATCGAAAGAGTACGACCTAGAGACATTTTACCTGGACTCCGAGCAGTTCCTGAACGCCGTTCGTTTTCGCAGATCCATTCGTCAGTACAAAGAGCAGGATGTAGAACGGGAGAAGCTGGAAAAGATTCTTGCCGCCGGCAGATATACCCCTACTGGAAGCAACCGGCAGAATATTCGCTATATTGTGATGCGTCATCCGGAAGACAAAATTGAAAAAGACGGTATTGAAGTATTCCAAAAACTGATCAAACCGGAAAAGGCCATCCAAAAAGTTATCCGCCTTCCGTTTGATCCAGACAAGTTCAACCCTGAAGCGGGCTTTTTCTTCCATCATGCACCGGCTGTCATTTTTGTAATCTCGGAAAATCCGGTCAATGCTTCACTGGCTTCTGCAAATATGGAGACTATGGCGGAATCTATGGGGCTGGGCGTCCTCTATGTCGGCCTGTTTGTAAGAACTTCCAAAATAAGCCGAAACATTCAGAAAAAACTCGGCCTGAAGGGAAAAGAGAAGCTGGTCACCGCTATGGCAGTTGGCTGCCCTGTTGTGAAATATGCCAGAACGGTGCCGCGCAGACCGGCACAGGTGGAGTGGAAATAATACCGCAATCCTATTGGAATATCCCAATTTTGGAATAACGTACCGCTTTTGCCCCAATACCAAATCCGACAGATTTTTCTACAATGATACAAAACAGGGGAGGGATTCCTATGACAGAACTGGAAGCCATGACGGTGCGGCACAGTGTGCGGAATTTTCAGGACCGTCCCATTCCATCCGATATTCAGCAGAAGCTCCTTGCGGAGATCTCGAAGATCAACCGGGAGAGCGGTCTCCACATTCAGCTTGTAACCGATGAGCCGAAAAGCGTTTACAACTGGACGGGCACGCTATGGAAGTTTTTCCGGCGTAACCAACTACTTTGCCCTGATCGGTCCAAAAGACCGGAGCCTGGACGTTAAATGCGGTTTCTGGGGAGAGAGGCTGGTTCTGCTCTCGCAGCAGCTTGGGCTGAATACCTGCTGGGTGGCGCTCACATTTGGCAAGGTTCCATCGGCCTACTCGATTGATCGTGGAGAAGCGCTTTCCTGCCTGATAGCCGTCGGCTATGGCGTTCGTCCGGGAAATGGACATCCGGTAAAATCGTATCGCGGCGTCGCTTCCCGCGCGACGGGAGATGAGCCGTTCTGGTTCCAACAGGGTGTAAAGGCTGCATTGCTCGCGCCGAGCGCCATGAATCAGCAGAAATATCATTTTGCGCTGGAGAATGGAAATCAGGTACGTGCCTGGACGCACCGCGGCTTTTATACCGACCTGGATCTCGGCATTGCCATGTACCACTTTGAGCGCGCAGCCGGAAAGGAAAATTTTTCCTGGGCAAATGGCAACTGACCAGTCGGCTCCAAATGATCTCATCAATGTAAAAATGACGACCCGCTTGCAAGAGCAGGTCGTCATTTTGGTATGCAGATATCTTTCCAATTAATCGTCGGTATTTTCCATTGCTCTGGCGTAGATAGCTTCCACTTTTTCATCCGGCTTTTTGGTGAGCAGGGTGACGACAACAGCGCAGAGCAGGGCGAAGAAGAAGGCGGGCAGCAGCTCGTAGACGCCGGTGCGGTCGGTCAGGAAGTTGTACCACAGGATGTCACAGAGAGCACCGCCGAGGATACCGGCACAGGCGCCGGCCTCGTTAAATCGCTTCCAGTAGAGGGAGAGGAGGACGACCGGACCGAAGGCGGCGCCGAAGAGTCCCCAGGCGTTTTCGACGATATCCATGACCGCTGCGGCGCCGGATCCTTTTGCACTGGCAATAAAGTAGGCGATGACGGCGACAACAACAACCGTGAGACGGCCCATCCAGAGGAGCTCTTTTTCCGAGGCGTTCTTCCGGATCAGCGGTTTGTAGATGTCCTCGGTGAAAGAAGAGGAGGCAACCAGAAGCTGGGAGTCTGCGGTGGACATGGAAGCAGCGATGATAGCAGAGAGAAGAAGGCCGGACAGGAATGCCGGGAAGTACTTGCGTACCATGTAGACGAAGACGAGTTCCTGTTTACCGGATTCCAGAAGCTCCTGGCCCATAACCATACGGCCCATATAGGCGATGGCGATGACGCAGAACAGCGCAATCGTACACCAGATGATGGCGACCGTTGCGGACTTCTTGATCATAGACGGCTTCTCAATGCCCATGAAGCGGACCAGAATATGCGGCATGCCGCAGTAGCCAAGGCCCCAGGCCAGTCCGGAGACGGCCTCCTGCCAGGTGGTGTGGAACGGGTTTGAGGTGAAAGCGTACTGCGTCTGGGTTGCAGCATTCGTGTAGACAGAAGACAGTGCGGAGGTGTCCAGGTGTGTCGTGCAGACCGTGATAATTGGTACGGCAATGACAGCCAGCAGCATCAGCGTACCCTGGAAGAAGTCGGTCATGCAGACCGCTTTGTATCCGCCGAGGAAGGTATAGAGCAGAATGATGGCTGCAAAAATAATCATGGCCGTGCTGGAGCTCATGCTGGGAATGAGCGTCGTGAAGACCTTGGCGCCTGCCACGAATCCGGAGGCGACATAGAGGGTAAAAGCGACGAGGATAACAGCAGCACAGAGCACGGACAGAACGTGACTTTTCGCGTGGAAGCGGTTCTGGAAGTACTGCGGAAGCGTGATGGCGTCATCGGCCGCTTTGGAAAACTTCCGCAGCCGTTTGGCAACGAAGATCCAGTTGCAGGTTGTGCCCACGAGCAGACCGACGCCGAGCCAGATCTGTCCGAGGCCCATGGCGAGTACGGCGCCCGGGAATCCCATGAGGAGCCAGGCGGACATGTCGGAGGCCTGCGCGCTCAGCGCGGTGACCCATGGTCCCATTCTGCGGCCGCCGAGGAAGTACTCGGACTCGCCGCCGGCAGCCTGCTTGTCCTTGATAAAATAATAAATTCCGATTCCGAGCACGAGCACGAAATACAGAATAAATGCTGCAATTTCCCAATTCATTTTGCACATTTCTCCTTTGGTGGTGGGATTAAAAAGGAAGAGGCACGTCACAGAATGCGGCGAGCCTTCTTGCTCTGGTCAGTTTTTCGGCTTCTGCAGAGCCCCGGAGCCCCGTTTCCTTCGGTGGATGATCTGATCTTCTGACACGGTCACGGAAGTGCCCGTATGGGCGTGCAGTGCGTTCGAAGCATCTTCCGATGTCAGTTTTGCAGTTCGGGGCGGCCGCTTCGAATAGAGTGAGTTGTGCCCGGAAGACTGCGGCTTATAGTCGGAGAACTCTTCCAGATAGGCACGTCGGGACGGATTTGGATGTTTCGGCGCAAAGGTCTGCCCGGTTTTTTTGTTCTCCTTCTCGTGCTCTTCTGGTTTACCGCCGAGAATCTGATCCAGCAGATTGCCCTGTTCCTGAAAAGATGCGTCGGGCGCCTGAAAGAGTGTGCCCTCCACCTCATTGGAATGGGATTTCTTGCCGGTGGCGTACTTCCCGGATGCCGGGCTCGGCTGGGAGGCAATTCGGCTCTTCCGCTTCTGCGAGTGATCCTTCGCATGGGCAGCCCGGCGCGGCGTTTTCGGGACCTGGGCGGCCACCCGGCTGCTCTGCCGAACTTCGGCGGTAAATGTCGGGCCGCCGGGGGCCTTTTCTTTCTCCGCGCGATTCAGGGCGGAACCGCGTGCAATATGGACCGGCCTGCGGTGCCTGGAAAGGTGCAGGACCCCGGATTCCCTCTGCCAACGGATGCTGTCGGTCAGCAGAAATACCAGGCTGACCAGCAGAAAGACAAAGGGAAGAACGGCGAGTGCCGGATAGGGAAAGCGGACATTCTGTGCGTCACAGACGCCGAGTACGGAGACGCTCAGAACGGTGAGCACGGCATTGCTAATCTCCGTTCCGCGGCTTAGCGAAGAGGCATGATCTCCCAGCCCGCGGTAAAGCAGCAAACAGGCAATGGCCTCTATCAGCAGCAGTGCTGCCGCAGCGACCTCTGCCGGGAAAAAGTCGGCTGCGGTAAAGACGAGCAGACGGTAGGAAATATCATAGGAAAATGTATGTACAGTCAGTCCAAAGAGGATGACGGCGCGGGAGAGCACAGCCAATATCAGCAGCAGAATGCAGGACCATTGCGGGATACGGACTTCCCGTACGGATGGGTTGGACGGCAACAGGAATTCACCTCACAGCGGTTCAGGAAAACAGACTGAAAGAACTGTCGCGGCTCGCTGCGTCATTGAAGACGAAGTCCTTCAGAATGGAGGCATTTTCATCGATGTCAAAGACAAGGGAGTCGCCGGCATTGGTATACTCATCATGGTACGTACCGCTGGCTGGGATGCTCTCGGAATAAGTGTCATAACGCTTATAGCGCGTACCGTACTGGATGGCAAGATGCAGAAGCTTCTCAGCACTGATATCGGTTGTCAGGTACTTACAGAAGCTGCGGACCGCCGAGATGAGGGCGCCGGTGTCAGCTTCGCCCAGCTTCTTCTGGACGCACTCCATGACCAGGCGCTGCCGGCGCGTGCGCTGGACGTCAGAGTCCAGTTTGCGGATGCGGCAGAACATCAGGGCTTTTTCGCCGTCCAGATGAACGCTGTCGCCGGAGTCAAAATGGACCGGATTGCCGGTCAGAGACCATTTGTACCAGGTGCGGTTCAGATAGTTCGCTTCGCGGTAGGTGACCGGTACATCTACGCCGCCCAGTGAGTCGATGAGGGCAGTAAAGGCCTGGAAGTCGACGACCACATATTTGTCAATTTTTATATGGTAATTGTACTCAATGGTGTCGATGACGAGCTGGACACCGCCTTCGGAACAGGAAGCATTCAGCTTGTTCATGCCCCGGTCCGGAATTTCCACATAGCTGTCCCGGAGAAAAGAGGTCAGTTTAATCTGACGGTGACCGCGGTCCAGACTCAGCAGCATCATGGTGTCAGCGCGGGAGATGGTCTCACCCTGACGGGCGTCGACGCCCAGGAGCAGGATGTTGGTGACCCGTGGGCTCTGTCGCAGAGAGATGGAAGAGATATACTGGTTTCGCCGATGGTACTTTCCATTGTAGTCAATGCCGCCGAACAGAATATGAGCGGCAATCATATAGAGAATGACCAGGACAAGAAGGATACAGAGAATGGTTCGGCCGGTGTGGCGCTGCCGCGGCTGTCGGACCCGGACCGGAGTCTGCTGCGGCCTGGTTCCTCTGCTGTTATAGGAAGCAGAGTGGTACACCCGGTTGGTCTGTTCCGGCCGACGGGGCTGCTGCTGCGGTTCATAGGGCTGATAGCGGCGGCGCTGATAGTTGCGCTGCCCGCCCTGATTGGACGGCCTGGCCCCATTCTTATTTCCATTCTGCCGGTTTTTGTCTTTGTTGAAATAGATATCTGGCATAGGGGTTCCTTTCCCTCCATCGGATTCTACATATCCAGAATTTTACGCCACTGCGCATCATTTTACAAGAAGAACCGCGATTCGTTGACTTTTTAGGGGCTTCCGTGTAAAATTTTAGACCGTGACCGGGCAGGGCAGCTGCTGGTGCTGACGCACGAGAGGAAAGTCCGAGCCCCGCAGAGCAGGATAACGGCTAACGGCCGCCGGGGGTGACCCCAGGGAAAGTGCAACAGAGAGATACCGCCCGGCATTGCCGGGTAAGGGTGGAAAGGCGAGGTAAGAGCTCACCGGCATGGTGGAGACATCATGGCCATGTAAACCCTATCCGGAGCAACACCGACTTGAAGTGGTCTGCTCGGCCTATACTTCAGAAGGGTGGCTTGAACGGCTCAGCAATGGGTCGTCTAGATAGATAGCTGCTTTCAACGACAGAACTCGGCTTACAACCCCGGTCACATCTGAGAGCTACAGGGAACACCGTCTCGGTGTTCCCTGATTTTTATGATTTTTCTACAATTATTAGGTAAATATCCTATATAATAGAGGACAGATCTTAGGAAAGAAAGAGGCGGAACAGAGGGTGGAGCAGGAACTGGAGACGCTGAGCGGCGTTGCGGAGGAACTGACCTTTCGGCGGGAGGACACCGGCTTTACGGTACTGGACCTCTCGTCTGACGACGGAGAGCTCATCACGGTCGTGGGTGTCCTCCCGGAGGTCTCGCCCGGAGAGGAGCTGAAACTTGCCGGCCATTGGGACAACCATGCGACCTTCGGCCGCCAGTTTCGCGCGGAGTACTGTGAGCGAAAAATGCCCGCCACGGTGGCACAGATGCTCAAATACCTTTCCAGCGGTTCCGTAAAGGGCATCGGCCCCTCGACCGCGGCGAAAATCATCGATGCTTTCGGCGAAGAGACCTTTGAGGTGCTTGCCCATGCTCCGGACCGCCTGGCGGAAATCCGCGGTATTTCCCCGAATAAAGCAAAACAGATCAGCCGGGAATTTCAGGAACAGTATGCGGAGCGGGAGCAGATGATGGCTCTGGAGAACTTCGGCCTGAGCCCCGTCCAGGCCATCCGCGCCTCACAGGTGCTCGGCCGCAAGGCGGTGGAACGGCTGGAAGAAAACCCGTATTTGCTCTGCTCGCCGGAAATCGGTATGTCCTTTGAGGACGTGGACCGGCTTGCCGATACGCTGGAGACGCCGCCGAATCCGGACTTCCGCATCCACGCGGGCATTCTCCATGTCGTCCGGCATAACCTCGGAAACGGGCACACCTGTCTTCCGC
>R19__coassemble_474_pt1 | contig 18028 bp, 18 predicted proteins | sample R19__metabat2_high_PE_001 | metagenome-assembled genome bin R19
TGTCTACCGGTATCACGGATATCTCCATGCGAAGACCATGACCGTGGACGGCGAGGCCTGCGCCATCGGATCCGCCAACATGGATTACCGCAGTCTGTTTCTCGACGATGAGATAACAGGCGTCTTTTACGGGACTGAGGTCCCGGAGGCCTATACGCAGCAGTTTGCCGTGGACCGGAGGCACTGCACCGAGGCCGATTCACAGGAGTTTTTACACCGAACCCGGGGCGAGCGTCTGAAGCAGGTGTTCTGCCGCGTCTTTGAATATCTTTACTGAGGAGGTGAGACGGCTTGAAACTGCAGGAAAAAACACTTTGGAAAAATATCAAAAGCGGCGAGTTTATGCCGGTCTACCTGCTCACCGGGTCGGAGAACTACCTGAAGCAGAAATATGCCTCTCTCCTGGTGGAAAAGGCAGTCCCGAAGGGCATGGAGGCATTCAATGTTCACCGCTTGAACGGTGACACCATGACGATGGACGATCTTGTTACCGCCGTTCAGGCGCTGCCCGCCATGAGCCCGCGCACCTGCGTCCTGGTTCATGACCTGGACATCGCCGGTCTGAAGGACGCCGACAAGGACATCCTCCTCGATCTCTGTGAAAACCCCTATGACACCTGCACGCTGATCCTATGGCAGGATACCAAAGGATTTCCGCGGAATACCAAAAAGATGAAGGCGCTCTATCAGGCCATCGACCGCAGTGGTGCCGTGGTGGAACTCAACCAGCGTGCCCGGCCCGATCTGATCCGTTTCCTTTCCGGCACATTTCAGAAAAACGGCTGTTCCATCGACCGCTCGACCGCAGAGTATCTGATTGACTGCGTCGGCGAAGATATGAGTGCACTGACCAATGAGACGGAAAAACTCAGCAGCTATGCGGACGGCAAAGTCACCAAAGCCGATGTCGATGCGGTCTGCGTCAAATCCCTCGAGGCGACCGCCTTTCAGATGGTCGATGCTCTGATGGCACGCAATTACGACCGGGTCTTTGAGACCATTGCCATCCTGTTTGAGCAGCGGGTGGAGCCGATGATGATCTTAGGCGCTCTGATCAGCACTTACTCTGACATCTACCGCGTCAAAGTGGTGGTAAACGCCGGCGGCCAGCCGAACGACCTGAAAAAAGACTTCCCCCAGGCCTACCGCAGCGACTTCAAGCTGCGCAATGCAGCACGCCGCAGCAAGAACTTCTCGGTCCGGGCGCTCCGCCGCTCCCTGGAAATCCTGGCCGGCGCCGATACGGCGCTGAAGAGCACTTCCCAGGATCCGCGCACGGTTTTTGAAAAACTCATGATTGAGCTCGGCATGGCGCGCAAGGGGAGGGCATGAGCATGCTTCATACCGATAAGGTCATCGTGGTGGAGGGAAAGTACGACGCCATCAAACTTGCCAATATCATCGACGGGACCATTCTCCGCACCGACGGATTCGGAATTTTCAAAGACCGGGAAAAACAGCTTCTGCTCCGGCGGCTGGCGGAACAGCGCGGGCTGCTGGTCCTGACGGACAGTGATTCCGCCGGATTCCTGATCCGCAATTTCATCAAGTCCGCCGTGCCGGCCTCCTGCATTACCAATGTGTATATTCCGGATATCTATGGCAAAGAACGGCGTAAGGACCGCCCTTCCGCCGAGGGAAAGCTCGGGGTAGAGGGCATTCCGGACGAGGTGCTCATCGACTGCTTTCGACGGGCAGGCGTCCGGGAGTCCGAAGCGGAATCTTCTTTCGCTCCCCGGCGTGAGATTACAGCGGCCGATTTCTATGAGGCCGGCCTGAGCGGAAAACCGGGCAGCGCAGAGCGCCGTCAGGCGCTGCAGAAGGCACTTGGACTCCCGGAGCGCATGACGGGAAAGCAGCTGCTTTCCGTCATCAACCTGTTTGTCGATTATGACAAATTCTGCGAACTGACCGGCGCCTCCGACCATTTCTCCATGGAGCTCCCGAAGCAGGCGGCGAGGGCCATAGAAAAGCTGGAAGAAGCCGGATTTGAGGCCTACGCCGTCGGCGGCTGTGTCCGCGACACCATTCTCGGCCGCACGCCGAATGACTGGGACATTACAACTTCCGCTCTGCCGGAACAGACGGAGGCAGTCTTCGCCGATTGCCGCCTGATTGAGACCGGACTGCAGCATGGGACTGTTACCGTGCTGATGGACGGCATGCCGCTGGAAATAACGACCTACCGGGTGGACGGTACCTATGCCGACTTCCGGCATCCGGATGATATCACCTTTACCCGCTCCCTGCAGGAAGATCTCGCCCGCCGGGATTTCACCATGAATGCACTGGCATTTAGCCCGTCCCGCGGTCTGGCGGACGCCTTCGGCGGACTGGCGGATCTCCGGGCCCGCCAGATTCGCTGTGTCGGCACCCCGAAAAAGCGTTTTGAAGAGGACGCGCTCCGCATTCTGCGGGCGCTGCGCTTTGCCTCAGTACTTCGCTTCTCTATAGAACCGCAGACCGAGGCGGCTGTTCATTCCTCCGCCCGGCTGATTCTGCACGTCTCCGAGGAGCGGATCGAGAAAGAGCTGACTCAGCTGCTCTGCGGTCCCGGAGCTGCAGAGGTGCTGGAACGGTACCCGGACGTCTTCTCCGTCTTTCTGCCGGAGCTGGCCGATACCGTCGGATTTCATCAGAAAAATCCGCATCACCTCTACGACGTCTATGGCCATACGGTCCACGCCATTGCGGCTGCACCTGCCGATTTGGAAGTGCGCCTGTCACTGCTGTTCCACGATATCGGAAAGCCGAAGACATTTTCGCTAGATGAAGGGGGAACCGGCCATTTTTACGGGCATGCAGCAGTCAGCGCCGAGATGGCGGACGCGGCGTTGCGCCGCCTTCGGTTCCCGACCAAAATACGGGAGCAGACGGTGCTGCTGGTTAAGCATCACCACGACCCGCTGTCCGAGGACCCGAGACACATCCGGAAGATGGTGGGTAAATTCGGTGCCGCTTTTGTTGAGAAGCTTATCGAAATCGAGCGGGCCGACGCCATCGGTACCGGAACTGTGGATCCCGCTGAAATAGCAGAGCGGTTTCACTCGTACCAGGAGGCGCTGGAGTGGGAACTCGCCCGGAAAAACTGCTTCCAGGTCCGGGACCTCGCCGTCTCCGGCCGGGACCTGATGCAGGCCGGCATTCCGGAAGGACCGGAGATCGGAGCTGCACTGAATCAGCTTCTGCAGATGGTTCAGGACGAAACCGTAGAAAACACGCGGGAGGCCCTGCTGGCCGCCCTGAAAGGAGTAAAGAACAATGGTAACGGAAGCGGAAATTGCACGCATCAATGATCTCTACCATAAATCTCAGACCCCTGAGGGGCTGACGCCGGAGGAAAAGCAGGAACAAATGCACCTGCGCGGCAAATACATTGCATCCATCAAGGACAACCTGGCTGCCCAGCTGGAGTCCACGACCATTGTCGATGAAAATGGTAAGAAACATCCTGTTCGGAAAAAACCGAAGGTGAAAATTGTCGGCGGACAGGCGGCGAAGAAAAAGAAAAATGACTAAAATTCCGATTCTCTGCGTCGTCGGCCCCACGGCGAGCGGAAAGACAGCGCTTTCCGTTGCGCTGGCGGAGCATTTCTCCGCGGAAATCCTCTCCTTTGATTCCATGCAGCTCTACAAGGGCATGGACATTGCCACGGCGAAGCCGACACCGGAGGAGATGCACGGTATTCCGCATCATATGATTGACTGTGTCCCCGCCGGGGAGACCTACAGCGTCGCGCGATACAAGTCCGACGCCGACCGCATCATCGGTGAGATCCATGCCCGCGGCCGCCAGGTGGTTATGGTGGGCGGCACCGGCCTGTATCTTGATACGGTTCTGAAAAACATCACTTTTTTGGAGGATGACGGCCACGAAGAGATCCGCCGGGAACTGAAGGCGGAACTGGAGCGGGAGGGACCGGAAGCAATGTACCGGAAACTTCTCGCGGCGGACCCGGAATACGCCGCTAAAACGGCACTGGCCAACACGAAGCGGGTCCTGCGCGCCCTTGAAGTTTACAGGGCAACAGGGTACACTATGAGTTATCAAATTGCGCAGTCCCGAAAGCAGCCGGAACTCTATGCACCGACGATCCTCGGCCTGAATACACGGGACCGGAATGTGCTCTACGGGCGCATCAACCGGCGGGTTGACCGAATGCTGCAGCAGGGGCTCCTCACGGAAGCACGGGAATGGCAGCAGAACGGCGGCGGAGAGACGGCAGCGCAGGCCATCGGCATCAAGGAAATGCTTCCATATTTGAATGGAGAGGCCACACTGGAATCCTGCACCGAAAAACTGAAGCAGGCGACCCGGCACTACGCAAAACGCCAGCTCACCTGGTTCCGGCGGAATCCGGCGGTACACTGGCTCTATCTGGATGATTACAGTTCCGAAGGGGAACTCACAGCAGATGCTGTCCGTACGGCAGAGGTGGCCGGTTTCCCTGACGGCCGAGCAAAGGAACGGGTGGATTCTTGAACGAGAAACAGAGAGAAAATCTGAAGCGGGGTGTCCTCATCGCCCTCTCGGTCCTGATGCTGGTCTATCTCGTCTATCAGGTCTATATGATCTCACACGACTCCGTAAAAACCGAGACGGTCCAGTCGGTCACCGTCAACGATTCGGTCAAGACGGACGTCTTTGTCGTGCGCAGTGAATACTATGTGACCGACAAGGGAGACAGCAGCACGACCATTCCGCTGGTCAGCGACGGCAACCGCGTCAGCAAGGGCGGCGGCGTTGTCGCGGTCTTCTCCGACCCAAAAGACGCCTCCAACTACGCCAGGACAACCCGGCTCAGTGAAGAACTGAAACGGTACAACCGTCTAAACAGCCAGAACGGAAGCTATGCGGTCAATGTACAGACCATGAACAGTGCTATCTCCGACGACGTCATCGACCTCGCCGAAGACGTCGATTCCGGCGACATGGAACAGGTTCAGGACGACATCTACAATGTTCGGGACACCATTATCACGAAGCAGATAGCTACTGGAGAATCCATTGACCTGAATTCGAAGCTCACAATGCTGAACCAGGAATACAGCGCTCTTATGCAGAAGAGCTCCAGGCACAGCACTATCAATGCCAGGTCATCCGGCTATTACATTGACGGATACGACGGGTATGAGAAGACGGTCAATTACAGCAAAGTGAAAGACCTGACCGTCAAACAGGTGAAAAAGATCCTCAAAGCCAAGCCGGTCTATCCGACGGGCAAGACCATCGGCAAGGTATGCAGCGACTTTGACTGGTACATGATCTGCGTTATTCCAAGCAACCGTGCCGGCGTGCTGGCAGAGGGAGATGAGGTCACGGTCAACATGCCCACTTCCTCGGTCTCCTCCGTTCCGGCCAAAGTGGCGGCAATGAATACCAGCGGGAACAAGACCGCGGTCATCCTCTCCAGCAACTGGATGAATTCCTCCATTGCCGCACTGCGCAAAGAGAGTGCCGAACTGGTAATGCACTCCTATACAGGCCTGAAGGTCAATGTAGACGCCGTAGATGTCAATGATAAGGGCGAGAAGGGCGTCTATATTAAGAGCGGAAACATGGCCAGATTCCGAAAGCTGGACATCATCTACTCCACAGACAAATATGTCATCAGCCGGGAACACGAGACCGGCAACTACGTCTCGCTCTATGACAATGTTATTATCGGAGGGAATGGTCTTTATGACGGAAAAATCATATAGCACACAGGAAGAACTCAATGCCTACCGCGCAGAGCGGTGCCGGACCATCGGCGAGAACCTGAAGCGTATTCGGGAAAAGATGGCCGATGCTGCGGTTAAGAGCGGCCGTAATCCGGAGGACGTCCGGCTTATGGCGGTAACCAAGACGGTAGACATCTATTTCATCAACTATGCCATTGATCACTGCGGAATCGACCTTATCGGGGAGAACAAAGTGCAGGAAATGCTCCGCAAGAAGCCGGACATGCATATGGACCATGTAGAGCCGCATCTCATTGGGCATCTGCAGACCAACAAGTGCAAACAGATTGTGGGCGAAGTCAACATGATTGAATCCGTCGACAGCCTAAAAGTTGCGAAGGAAATCTCCAAGCAGTCGGTCCGGAAAGATGTCTGCACCGACTTCCTCATTGAGGTCAACGTCGGCGAGGAGGAGTCCAAGACCGGTATGCCGTTTGCAGAGGTCACTGATACGCTCGCAGAAATTGAGACCCTTCCGGGCATGCGTTTCCGCGGCCTGATGGCCATCCCGCCGATCTGTGAGGATGAGACCGTTCTGCGGGGCTATTTTTCGAAAATGAATCAACTCTTTATTGACATAAAGTCCCAGAAAAAGGATAATAGTAATATAAATGTGCTCTCAATGGGCATGTCTGCCGATTATGTCCCGGCTATTCTGGAAGGCGCAACAGAAGTACGCGTCGGTACGTCCATTTTCGGCGGACGCATCTATGACTGAATTCCGGCAAATTTCTATTTGCTCTCTATATTAACGCGCACTTTGCTTTTGGAGGAAATCGAATAACATGGCTAGTTTTATGGATAAACTCAGAAATATCACGGGGTTTGAACCGGAAGACCCGGACGATCTCGAGGATTTCGAGGACGATTTTGACGATGAGGAAGAGGCCGAAGAGGCTTATGCCTCTGCACGGGCTCCGCAGCCTAAGCCGACTTCGCGGCTGGGCAGCCGACACGGCGGCAATGTAGTCGACATTCCGACAAAGGCAACGCTCCAGGTCGTCCTGGCCAAGCCGGAACGGTTTGACGACGCCAGTGCCATCGCAGACCATCTGAATGAAAAACGCACGGTTGTACTGAACCTGGAGTCCTGCAATCGGGATGTCGCACGCCGTCTCATCGACTTCCTCAGCGGTGTCGCCTATGCCAACGCGGGGCAGCTGAAACGCGTGGCAAACAGCACGTTTATCATCACGCCCTACAATGTGAGTGTGACCGGCGACCTGCTTGACGAACTGGAAAACAACGGCATGTTCTTCCAGCAGGAGAAATAACAATAACTTCGCAAGGGCACACCGAATGCTGGCGTGCCCTTTTTTGCGGTATCCATTCTGAAAAATCAACAGGAGAATTAATATGCTCACACCCAGACAGCTGAAAAGTTACAGTTTTACTTCCGCCGGGCGGAATTCGTACCGTGCATCCGAGGTCGACGCCTATATGGAGGAAATCTCCCGCTCCTATGAGCAGATGTTCCATGAAAATGCGGAAATGGTCAAAAAGCTGAATCTTCTGGCTGATAAACTCGCGGAATTCCGCGCCGACGAGAACAATATCCGCAACGCGCTTCTCGAGGCGCAGCGAATGAAAAATCAGATTATTGACAAGGCGGAGGAAGAGGCGAGAGACCAGCTGGCCGCCACCAAAGATAAAATCGAGGAGACCCGCGCCAGCATCGACGCCAAGACATCTGAAATTTTGGACCGCGCCCAGGAAGAGGCCGACAAAATCATTGCAGATGCCAAATTTGCCGCAGAGGAGACCAACCGGAGTGCGCAGGCCGAGGCGGAGAAAAAAGTCCGCGGCGCGCAGAAGGTTGCCGACGACATGCTGACGGCGGCCCAGGAGGAATACGACAAGACGGTCGGAAGCGTTGCCAGGCAGGCAGAACTGGAAAAACAATATCTGGAGGAGCTGCAGAAACAGTCGGATCAGCTTCGCCGGAAGCTTATCAATACCTATTCCATGGAAATTGAACTTCTGAATGCCGGCAGTGACGACGACGCCCGCAGAGAAGTTCTGAAGAAGTATGAGAACGAGGCCGTTGTCACCCGTCCGGAAATTGACTCTATTTACACGGACCCCGACCTCGCATCCAACATCAATTTCAGCTCTTATGTTGAGGCGGACGACCAGGAAGAGACTGAGACGGACACTGCGTCCAAAGCCGAAGAGGCGGCTGCCAGCCTGGACGAGACCAAAAAGCAGGCCGCAGCAGTGGTGGAACAGCAGACCGAGCAGCTCTCCGAGGACATGGACAACCTCATGAAAAAGGCCGAAGAGGTCGCCGGCACAACCCTTGACGACATGTCCAAACCAGAAGGGGACGACGAGGACGATGAAGAAGGCCTCGGCAACATTGACGAGTACCTCACCGGCAGCGAAGACGAAGAGGACAATACGGATGGGTCTGCATCCGAGGATACGCCGACAGAGACGTATCACTACTTTGACAGCGACGAGCGGGAAGAGGACTGACTGCATGGCCGCTATCCTTTCCGCCGTTTTGGTACTGGCTCTGGTCGGAGTGGATCAATGGACAAAATATTGGGCGTTGCATGCACTGACGTCGGGGAGAACGGTCACCGTTCTTCCCCATGTGCTGCAGTTTCGCTATCTGGAGAACACCGGCATGGCGTTCAGCATGTTCTCCAACCGAACCTGGGCACTATCCGGTTTGACAATGGTCATTCTGGTAGTGCTCATTGTGCTTTTGTGCAGGGGTACGTTTTCTACACGCGGAATGCGTATCGGTGCACTTCTCATCCTCTCCGGAGGGTTCGGCAATCTGATCGACCGGGTTTTCCGCCATTATGTGGTCGACTTTATTGAATTTACTTTTACGAATTTTGCGGTCTTTAATTTTGCAGATTGTTGTGTTACCATAGGGGCTGTCATTTTGGTAATTGCCATTTTTGTCGATTTTGCACATCCGTCCGAAAAGAGGACACAGGAGCGGTAACATGGAGGAGACCATCTACGAATATATTGTTCCAGGTTCCTGCGACGGCAGTCGGGCTGACGTCGTCTCCGCTGCCCTCTGCGAGCCGCTTACCCGTTCCGCTGCACAGAAGCTGCTGGAGGACGGACAGATTACCTGTGACGGGGTTCCGGTCTCCAAGAAGCAGAAGCTTCGGGAAGGAGACCATCTGCGCATTGTTGTGCCGGCTCCCAGAAAACTGGCGGCGAGACCGCAGAACATTCCGCTGGACATCGTCTATGAGGACGAAGATCTGCTGGTGGTCAACAAGCCCAAAGGCATGGTGGTACATCCGGCTCCGGGCAATCCGGACGGAACACTGGTCAATGCGCTGCTGTTCCACTGCGGGGACTCCCTTTCCGGCATCAACGGCGTCATACGTCCGGGCATTGTGCACCGTATAGACAAGGACACCAGTGGGCTTCTGGTGGTCGCAAAAAATGACTATTCTCATGTCCGTCTTGCGGAGCAGATCAAAGAACATTCCTTTACGAGGGAATACCGAGCTGTTGTCCATGGGAATATCAGACAGGACAGCGGAACCGTCGATGCCCCCATCGGCCGCTCACCGAAAGACCGGAAGAAAATGGCAGTGACAGACCGACATTCACGTAATGCCGTTACCCATTTTTTCGTCCTGGAACGGTATGGTAGCTTCACCTATATTCGCTGCCGACTGGAAACGGGACGCACGCACCAAATCCGTGTACACCTGGCCTATATCGGTCATCCTCTTGCGGGGGACCGGGTCTACGGGCCGTCCAATACACCGAAAAATCTGAACGGCCAGTGTCTGCACGCCGGCCTTATTGGATTTATCCATCCCCGAACCGGGGAATATATGGAGTTCCGTTCGGAGCTCCCGCCGTATTTCCAATCCTTTCTGCGCGGCCTGGAACCGCTGCGCCGATGAACCATTTGGAGGGTCAAAATGGACGAAAAGCAGAAGCTGGAGCTGAAAAAAGAAGCTCTGAAAATTCGTATGGCGGTTATTGAGGGAACTTATAACGCCAAATCCGGTCATCCGGGCGGCTCCCTCTCCATCGCGGACATCATGGCATATCTCTATTTTCACGAGATGAAGGTAGATCCGCAGAACCCCGACTGGGAAGACCGCGACCGACTGGTTCTTTCCAAAGGTCACACCGCACCGGCGCTCTATGGCGCGCTTGCGCTGCGCGGCTTTTTCCCTCTGGATGAAATTCCGACGCTCCGCAAACCGGACTCCCGCCTGCAGGGCCATCCCAGCATGCGCATGACACCCGGCGTCGACATGAGCACCGGATCGCTCGGACAGGGTATCTCGGCTGCTGTCGGTATGGCTCTTGGGGCCAAACTCAAAGAGAAAGACTACCATGTCTATACCATCCTCGGCGACGGTGAAATTGAAGAGGGAGAGGTCTGGGAGGCCGCCATGTTTGCCTCTGCCAAGAAACTGGACAATCTGGTTGCCGTAGTCGACAACAACAACCTCCAGATTGACGGCACACTGGAAGAGGTCAACTCTCCTTATCCCATCGATGAAAAATTTTCCGCCTTCGGCTGGTATGTCATCAAGATCAACGGCCATAATTTTGACCAGATTGACCGCGCCTTCCAGGAGGCACGCCGCTGCAAGGGCAAACCCACGGTCATCATCGCCAAGACCGTAAAGGGCAAGGGCGTCTCCTACATGGAATATGCTGTCGAGTGGCACGGCAAGGCACCGAAAGAAGAAGAGTATCTGGAAGCTATGTCCGAGCTCCGCGAAGAGCTCGCCGAGCTGGAAGAAGAAGCATAAGGAGGCAGTCCCATGGCACAAATCACAAAAGCAACCCGTCAGGGATACGCAGACGGACTTCTGCTCCTCGGCGAGAAAGACGAAAATGTCATCGTTCTCGATGCAGACCTTGCCGGCGCCACCTATACCGGCAAGTTTAAGGCAAAGTTCCCGGAGCGTTTCTTTGACTGCGGCATTGCAGAGCAGAACATGATGGGCATTGCCGCTGGCCTCTCGCTCTCCGGTTTTACCGTATTTGCCAGCTCCTTTGCCATGTTTGCGGCTGGACGTGCTTTCGAGCAGATCCGCAATTCCATCGGCTATCCGCATCTGAATGTTAAGATTGCCGCCAGCCATGCCGGTATCTCCGTCGGCGAAGACGGCGCTTCCCATCAGTGCAATGAGGACATTGCACTGATGCGCTCTATTCCGGGCATGACAATCATCAACCCGGCAGATGCCGTGGAGGCCCGTGCTGCTGTACTCGCGGCCGCCAAATACGTTGGCCCGGTCTACCTGCGGTTCGGCCGTCTGGCAGTCCCGATCATCTTCAACAAGAGCAACTATAAATTTGAGTGGGGAAAGGGAATCCAGCTCACCGAGGGAAACGATGTCGCCATCCTTGCAACAGGCCTCATGGTCAATGAAGCCCTTGTGGCTGCGGAGAGCCTGAAAAATGACGGCATCAACGCACGTGTCATCAACATCCATACCATCAAACCGCTCGATGAAGACATAGTCCTGAATGCCGCCAAAGAATGCGGATGCGTCGTCACCGCAGAGGAGCACAATATCATCGGCGGTCTCGGCGGAGCCGTCTGTGAGTGCCTGAGTACCAAACTTCCGACCCCGGTCTACCGCATCGGCGTCGAGGACGTCTTCGGCCGTTCCGGCCCGGCCAAGGATCTTCTTCACCTCTATGGCCTGGACTCGGCTCATATCATCTCTGCCTGCAAAACGGCGGTGCACAATAAGGGCTGACGTACGTTTTCTGAAAAGATCGGTCCCGGGCGCTGTTCTGGTGCCCGGGACTTTTGAAAAATAATGAGAAATCGCTAATTTTGTCTTGATTTTTATTAGCGAAATCTATATAATATAAAACGTCGCCAAGAGAGACTAGGACGGCACAACAACTGAATCGGGATGTGGCGAAGTTTGGTATCGCGCTTGGTTCGGGACCAAGAGGCCCCGGGTTCGAATCCCGGCATTCCGACCACAGAAAAGCCTTGAAACTACGTAGTTATGCGGGTTTCAAGGCTTTTTCCTTTTCTCCAGCATTGCGCGGAAATCGGGCAAAAAGGGGCTGCTTTGGCACCAATGTATACCGGCTTATCGGAAAATGTTCCTTTGTACTGAACAATTTTTTTATTTTCTGTACGATTGTCCAAAAACAGTCGTCCGTCTTTATACGCGTATGATATGATGGGCTTGGGTAAAACAATCGTATGATAAAGGAGGAATTGTAATGATCCAAAACAAGAACATCGTACTGACCGGCTGCAACAGCGGCATCGGATACGAGGTGCTGAAGCTTTTCCTGGAGGGAAACAACCGGGTTCTCTGCGTCGACAAAGACACCTGGAATCTGGACAAGCTCGGCAATTCGAATGCCATCATCATGCAGCAGGATGTCTCTTCCAAAGAAGGAGTCGATGCAGTCTTTGAACGTGCAGAGAAAGAGTTCGACTTTATTGACATCTTCTATGCCAATGCGGGGTACCCGTACTATGAGGAAATTGACTATGTGGACTGGGACCGCACGGCCTCCATGTTTGAGACAAACGTCTTCTCACCGATCTATTCCTATGAAAAGTATCGGGAATACCTGAACGGCCGGAAGGGCATTATGGCCATTACAGTTTCCGCCATCGGCACCATGGCTATGCCTGGTTTCACAATTTATTCTGCCTCCAAATTTGCCATGCACGGGTTCCAGCAGGGACTGCGGCTGGAGCTCCCGAAGAACATTCAGCTCACCTGTCTGTATCCGATTGCCACAAATACCAACTTTTTCTACACAGCCAATCCCATTAAATTCTTTAAGCCGTTCCCGGTTCAGCAGCCGGATCACGTGGCGAAATGTATGGTTCGGGGAATTGAGAAAGGTACCGCTGAGGTCAGCCCCAGCAAGCTTTTCGACTTCGCAATCCAGCTGATGAAATTTGTGCCCATAGTACGTACCCTCTATTGGGATGCGGAAAAGGTCAAATTTGAAATCTACAAAAAGGACAAAAAGAAAGCGAACCCGACCCCCAGCAAAAAAGTCTATTAAGGAAATGAATTCCGAAGCTGCTGCAGGAAGTTTTCCTGCAGCAGCTTCTTTTGACTTTTGCGCCCGGTTGCGTTATTTTTTAAATAACAACAATCGGCAAGTCCGATTCGGGAGGCAGGCCATGAAATATTCGACTCGCCTGAGCGACGCTGTCCATGTTCTTATCTATATCTGGCAGAATCAGCGGGAAACCGTCACCAGCAGCCAGATTGCCAACAGTATACACACCAACCCATCCTATGTGCGGCAGCTGATGTCGCAGCTTAAAAATGCCGGCATTCTGCGCAGCACCCAGGGCTGTGCGAAACCGACACTCGAGCGCCCTGCAGAGGACATCACGCTGCTGGCCGTATATCGCGCGGTGGAAGGGGAGAAGCTGCTTCTGCACCAGGATCAGGACATCAATCCCGGATGTCGGGTCGGCACAAATATTCAGGCTTCTCTCGCAGGCTACTACAGGCGGGTGCAGGATGCTGCCGAGCGGGAAATGGCGAGTATCACCCTGAAGGACATCATTGAAACTTATCTGAAACGTATGGACCGGGAGAACGAAAAAACGCCCCCTGCGGCGGCAGAGAGCGAATAATCTCGAATAGAAGCACGGAGTGGCATCCGTGTTTCTTTTTTATATTCCGGGGAGAAGTTTCTCCCTCAGGCACGGTCTTCATTTTTCTCTGTGTTGACGAGTTGCCCGTATCCAACGTAGGCGCTGACCAGTTCCGGATAGCGGTCTACGACGAGGGTGCCAAGGCAGGTGCCCCAGCTCAGACAGCAGAGGATGATCTTTTCTTTGTCCAGAGTGCGGCAGAGATACACAAGGAGATCTCTGCAGTCGGAGACAAGCTGGTCGATCGTCAGGGTGTTCGGGTCGCAGCCGGCATAGGAGCCTCCGGTGCCGCGCTGATCCCAGGAGACAACGGTGAAGTCATCCGTCAGATCCAGGTCCTCCTGCGCAATATCCGCGCGATTCGGCACGCCGGGCCCGCCGTGAAGAAACAGCAGAACCGGATGGCCGATATCTGTGCTCCAGATATGAATGGTCTGCGGGAATCCACCGAGCGTTACCTTTTCTTTCCGATCAATGGTCAGGGGTCTCATATTCATATTCCTCCTTTCCGGTCAGAATAATCCATCTCCGAGAATATTGATAGCAAAAAAACGAATTTAAATGTCTGACAATGCTTCTGCCGTCAGACCGGCAAATTCCACCGGCAGACTGAAGGCGCAGTTGTGGACGCCGGGGTAATAAAGAACCGGCGCATGGAGACGCTCTGCAGAGTGCAGCGTTTCCTCGTAAATCAGGGTGCCTTGGCTCTGCTCCCCGACGGCAAAGAGCACAGGGATCTTTTTCAGTGCCTCATAAGGGGTGCGATACCGGAGCAGAAAAGACCGGTCATAGCGGAGCAGGGCCTCCGCGTCCGGGTGGATGTTGGCAATTTCCTCTTCGGTCGCCGCGCGTCCGCGGGTATCCTTTCGCTTCAGAGGCGGGAAGAAGACGCCGGCTCTCTTTTGATGAAAGATGCGGTCCATGCTGAAGGCCGGCTCAAACAGCAGGAGCTTCCGGATGAGATCCGGATGCAGCTCCGCCAACCTCTCTGCGACAAACCCGCCGAGGCTGTGGCCGACGACAAAGGCCGGCTCTCCGCCGCCGAAAGTGCGGATCAGCGCCGCTGCATCCTCCGCGTGGGAAGTCAGAATGTCATCCGATGGATGCATCCCACTTCGCACATGGCCCCGCCGGTCATAGGAGATGACATGGAAACGTTTCGAGAGCAGGCGGCCGGTGTCTTTATAAAAATCCGCGTCCGTCGCAGCTCCGTGGATCAGGAGCAGGAGCGGCCCCGTTCCGGATTCCCGTACATACAGCGGCGTGCCGTCAAAGCTCTGAAAGCTGGGTTCTCTGTAATACATAGCTGCCTCCCAATTTGTTCGATGCTTTTACCATATGCGGCCGCCGGCAGTTTGTCAAACCTACCGCGCGATTCAGCGATCTTGCCGGCAACTATTCTGAAGTTCCCATGCCGGGGAAAATTTCCCCCGGAAGATATCTGATCGTCTCCTATATAAATGGCCCTTGCAGAAATGTCTTTACCGTGCCGTCCGCGTTATACCAGATACTGAGGATATATTGGCTATGATTCTCGGTGTCTGCAGATTTTGGCTTCAGGAAGCTGATTTTGGACCCGCTGTACTGGACGGAAACAGGATTGTTGATCGAGCCGGAGAGGGTGTATTCGGTCAGAGCACCTTTGCTGTTGGTTTTGCAGGTGACATGGATCAAAGTGGGATCTTCCTGTCCGAAGCTGTTCTGCCTGATTTCACAGGAGATCAGATTACCTTTGGAATCATAGCCGGGAGTCAGCTGGTAATAGTAGTCTGCGGTATTGCCAGCCTCACTATTGTCGATTCGAATAGAGGAGAGCCGGTCTCCGCTGTAAGCGATGGTGTCGCGTTCGAACCAGGCTCCCTCGGAGTTTTTCTCTTCCGCTTTGACGACATGGCCGGCGGAATCGCGGGTGAATCGGACTGTGTAGGAGGAGGTCCCTTCCGAATCCTTATCCATCGGTATGAATATCTGCTGAATTTTTCCGCTCTGGAAGGCGGGGACAGCATCTGGACCGCGAAGGGAAGACCGGAGTCAGAGGTGCTGAGAAGGATGGCTTTCAGATTCTGATCCTGGATGGATCCGGTCGGGAAGAAGAGGCCGGCGCCGCAGTTGTCTGCGTCAAAATCGGTTCTGGAGCCGCTGCTGCGGTTGACGAGCAGCGTTTTCGAGTGGGAATCATAGGAATAAGTGAGAGCATTGTCTGCATGCTCATAGCGGCAGGTCTTTGAGATAACCGTGGAACCGCTTTTTACATAAGCTGGAAAACAGATTGCGGTCAGCAGCAACATGCTGATCAGGATGGAAAAAACTTTTTCATTTGTACTTCTCTCCTTTATTGGTTTCATTAACCAGATGCTATAAACCGAAAAATAGTTTTATTCCTATGCCACTTGCCCCGACAGGGGGAACAGGGTAAAATCGTAAAAAAGCCATGAGACGGAAGGAGTCATGATTTTCCATGGAACTCAGCGGAAAAAAAGTACTGGTTGTCGGCCTTGCGCGCAGCGGAATGGCGGCCATCAAGGTCCTGACCAAACTCGGCGCAGAGGTGACGCTGTCGGAAAACCGGCAAAAAGAGGAAATCAAAGAGCTGCCGGAACTGGAGGCAATGGGCATCCAGGTAGAGGGGCAGACGGTAGATGTTGCAGACCATCCGTATGATCTCTGCGTCAAGAACCCCGGGGTTCCGTATCGGAACAACCCGTTTATTGACAAGCTCAATGAAAACGGCGTCCCCATCATCACGGAAATTGAACTGGCTTATCAGGTTGCGAAGCCGCAGCACTACCTTGCGGTCACAGGATCCAACGGAAAAACCACCACTTCCACGCTGCTCTATGACATTGTGCACAAAACCTACCCGGAGAAGACGCATCTCTGCGGCAACATCGGTATTCCGCTCTGCGAAATTGTCATGGAAGAGAACCTGCTGGAGGAAGAGGGACATTACATTGTTCTCGAAATCTCTAACTTCCAGCTCATCAACATCGACCGCTTCCGTCCCGATGCCGCGGTCATCCTGAACCTCTCGCCCGATCATCTGGATTTCATGGGTACGCTCGAGGCCTACTACAAATCGAAGACGGAAGTCTATCGCAATATGAATGGGGAGGATGTCTTCGTCCTGAATGTCGACGATAACACTTTGGTAGAGTATACGGAAAAATACCCCATTCACTGTAAAATCAACCGGTTCAGCTTAACCCGTACCGATGTTGACACCTTTGTCAAAGACGGCAGCATCTGGGTGAATGGGGAGGAAGTACTGCCGCTGAGCGCCATCCGCGTAGTCGGCATGCACAACTGCCAGAATGTCATGGCCGCTGTCGCCATTGCAAAATCGGCCGGCGTGTCCAATGAGGATATCACTGCGGCGGTTGCGTCCTTCCACGGGGTAGAGCACCGAATTGAGTTTGTCAGGGAGAAAGACGGCGTCAAGTACTACAATGACTCCAAAGGCACGAATACCGACGCCACTATCACGGCGCTCAAGGCGTTTGACCACGGGGTTCTGCTTCTGGTCGGCGGTTACGAGAAGGGACTTCCCATGGATGAGGTGCGCAAACATCTTGGCTGCGTCAAAAAGGTAATCGGCTATGGCGCCAGCGGTCCCCGCATTGTCCATGATCTTGTCGGTGGGGATGGTATCGTTGTAAAAACGCTGGACGAAGCGCTGGCGGAGGCCAACAAACTCGCCGCAGCGGGCGACACCGTTCTGCTTTCCCCGACCACCAGTTCTTTCGATCAGTTCTCCTGTTTCGAAGAGCGCGGCGACTACTTCAAAAAACTCGTCAATGCACTTTGATCTTTTCTGTGAATGAAAATTCACCCAGTTCAGCGGGCTCGGGCACGGAAAAAGCAATGAATAAATATTGAATTATTTGGCGTATATTGAATACTTATTTAATGTACAAACATGGGAACCTGACGGCTTTATCAGACAATTTCCGCGAAATATTCAGCTACTTTTAGACAAATACCACAATATTTGTCCTGAACTGTACGCAAAATCCCTCGGTTCGTGATAATCAATACCTGCATCATGGAATATTTGTCCAACATTGCTCTTGCGGCCTGTTTCTACATATTGATACAATATAACTGTCGAAAGCAACGGATAACATCAGTTGGGAATGGGATACCAGCTTAGCTGCTTTCGGATAGAATTGGTAAAAAATTGGGAAACAGGAGGTGTACAGCATGATCGCAAAATTCCTTGCATGGTTTATCGCGAACGCTATTTTTGACTGGCCGTTCTAAACACGAAAAACTTTCCTTCAAAATTGTTTATCTCTCATGTATTTCCGGGTAAACATCTCCTTCTTATCCGGACTCCTTAAGCAAAGAGACACGGGGTGCGCTGGGAACCGCACCCCGTGTCTTTTTGCTTTGGAAAAAGACTGGTGCACCGCAGCAAAGGTTCTGCGGTGCACTTCTTTGTTAACTGATCTGATATCCAAATTCCTGTACCCAGTAGTCCATGCCGCTGCTGCTCACAAAGTGGGCCATACCGACCGCTTTGAAGTCTGGATTCAGCATGTTGCGCCGGTGTCCTTGGCCGGAATAGAGTCGATTGTCTTCGCGCCAGTCTTCAAAGACCTGCTCTGCCGACGTCTGTCCGGCTGCAATGTTTTCGCCCCAGCTCTGCGTGCCGTTGCTCCTGACGGTAAAACAGCTCTGTCCGTT
>R19__coassemble_485_pt1 | contig 17852 bp, 23 predicted proteins | sample R19__metabat2_high_PE_001 | metagenome-assembled genome bin R19
CTACAGCGAGCCGGAAGACGATGCTTTCCTCATGACCCATCGATTCACCCCGGACTTTATGGACCGACTCAATCAGCCCGGCGGGCCGGGCATCACGATTATCCCGGGCGAGTAAAGGAGCGAAACCGATTGTATATCTTAGGCATAGAGAGTTCCTGTGACGAGACCGCCACTTCGGTGGTGGAGGACGGGCGTATCGTCCGTTCTAATGTGGTTGCCTCTCAGGTAGACGAGCACAAGCTGTATGGCGGTGTCGTACCCGAAATCGCATCGCGCCGGCATGCGGAGGCCATCTCACAGATTACCCGGCAGGCGCTGGAGGAAGCCGGCGTCTCCATGGACGAGATCGGCGCCATTGCCGTCACGGCGGCACCGGGTCTCATCGGTGCCCTGCTGGTGGGCGTCAATTTTGCCAAGGGGCTGTCCATGGCCACCGGCAAGCCGCTGGTCCCGGTCCACCATCTCCGGTCCCACGTGGCATCCAACTACATCAGCCATCCGGACTTAAAGCCGCCGTTTCTGGCGCTGATCGCCTCCGGCGGACACTCCCATATCGTCCTGGTAGAGGACTACACAAAGTACCGCATTCTCGGCCAGACCCGGGACGATGCGGCCGGCGAGTGCATGGACAAGTGCGCTCGGGTGCTGGGCCTTCCGTATCCCGGCGGCAAGAACCTGGACGCCGCGTCCCAGGGGGGCAATCCGCACGCCTATCCCATGCCGCACCCCCACGTGGACGGCTCGGCCTATGATTTCAGCTTTTCCGGTATGAAGACCTATGTCATCAATACCGTGCACAATATGGAGCAGAAGGGGGAGACGCCGGTTCTGAAGGACATGGGCGCCTCCATTATCACCGGCGTGGTCGATTCGCTCGTGGGGAATACCGAGCGGGCTGCCCAGGATTGCGGAGTCCGACAGCTGGTCGTCGCCGGCGGCGTCTCCGCCAACTCCTTCCTCCGTGCGCGCTGCACGGAGCTCTGCCGGGAGCACGGCTGGAAGCTCTTCCTCCCGGAACTGAAGTACTGCGGCGACAACGCGGCCATGGTCGGCGCACAGGGCTACTATGAGTATCTCTCCGGTGCCCGTGCGGGGCTGGATCTCAATGCCCGACCGACCATGAATATCGAAGAATCATTTTAGGAGAACACGTTATGGAAAAAATCTTAGTCACCGGCGGCGCCGGATTCATCGGAAGCAACTTTATTTACTATATGCTACGGCACCATGATGATGTCTCCATCGTGTGCTTCGACAAACTGACCTATGCCGGCTGTCTGCGAAATTTAAAACCGCTGCTCCTGAACCGCGACCCGAATTTCCGGTTCATCAAAGGAGATATCACTGACGCAGAGACGGTGAACATGCTGTTCCGCCGGGAACAGTTTGATATGGTGGTCAACTTCGCGGCACAGAGCCATGTGGACCGCTCCATCACCGACCCCGCCGAGTTCCAGCACACGAACGTGCTGGGTACGCAGGTTCTGCTGGACGCGTTTAACCAGTACGGCATCTCCCGCTTTCACCAGGTCTCCACCGATGAGGTCTACGGCAGCATTGCCGTCGACGATGAGGAGACCGCGTTCGACGAGAGCGCCGCGCTGAACCCCGGCAACCCCTATGCCGCCAGCAAGGCCTCTGCCGATCTGCTCTGCATGTCCTATTTCAACACCTATGGTACGCCGGTAACCATCTCGCGATGCTGTAATAACTACGGCCCCCGGCAGTTCCCGGAGAAGCTGGTGGCGAAGACCATTGTCAGCGCCGAGCTCGGAAAGAAGATCCCCATCTACGGGGACGGCGAAAATGTCCGCACCTGGCTCTACGTGGACGACCACTGCCGTGCCATCGACGCCATCCTCCACGGAGGAAAGATCGGCGAAATCTATAACGTCGACGGGACCGATGCCTACAGCAACCTTGATCTCGTCAAAGACATTCTCGACCGCATGGATGCCGACCCCGACCTCTATACCTTCGTCGAGGACCGTGCCGGCCACGACAAGCGCTATTCCCTTGACGACTCCAAGCTCTGCGACAGCCTGGACTGGGAACCGAAATACGAGATGGAAGAGGGGTTGGACCGCACCATCGACTGGTACCGCCGTCATGAGAACTGGTGGAAGGCCATCCTGGACGGCTCCTACCGCGAAGACGAACACCGCCTGCTCGGCAGCGGCGAATAAAGTCTCCCGAAAATGGAGATGATAATTCCCGCCGGTTATGCTAAAATACTAGTTGGGTCTATGGTCAGTTTCCAAAGGAGGACTTCTGTCATGTATGAAGAAGAAGTTTTGGATGGTTTCAATTTCGACAATGCCAAAGAGCGCGTCGAAGACCTGCTTTTCGGGACCCTTGACAAGGTGACAAGAGCCATCAATATCCCCAAGCAGCAGAAAAAAGCCAAAGCTGCCGCAGCTTCTGCCAAGGCGTTTGTCGAAAAAATTTCCGACAGCGACGTCATTCAGCAGCCGCTGAATAAAATCAGAGCTGCGCTCAATCTCGGAAGCCAGACAGCGGATGCCTGACCTTTCAAAAACAGCCGCCCCGCCTGATACGGGACGGCTGTTTTTCTTACAGGAGGAATATTTGTGAAAATACTTGTTCTATCCGACTCCCACGGCCGGGACGACTATCTCGCAGCCATCGTCTACGACAACCTGGACTGCGACACCATCATCCATCTCGGAGACGGCGAACACGATTTTGACCTCATCTCGGACCTTCCGGAGATGAAACAGAAGACCATCTACCAGGTCCGCGGCAACTGCGACTTCAGTTCCGACCTCCCCATCACGCGGTTTGAAAATATCGGAGGATACGCGTTTTATCTGACCCACGGCTATGTACAGCACGTCAAATACGGTGTCGAATACCTGATGCTGGACGCCCAGAAGAACCACCGGAATGTGGCGCTGTTCGGCCACACCCACAAACCCTACGAAAATTACTATGACGGGGTCTACCTGTTTAATCCGGGTGCCGTATGCAACGGGCGGTATGGTAAAATTGAAATCAAAGACGGCAGCATACTGTTTTCACACGGTAAGCTCCGGAAGATGGATACATTTTAAATCGCGCAAGCGGGAAAGGAACCTTACAATGGACCTGAAGAAAACGGGCGAGAGCCTGAAAGGCGAATTCGAAAAACTGGACAAGGCTAAACTGAAAGATGCGGGGCAGAAGCTCAAAGACGGCATTGCCAACAAAGATGTCGGCACACTGAGGGATGCCGGTACTGAGATCATGGGCGAGGCGAACAAGCTCGACAAACAGGAGCTCAAGGAGGACTTCTCAGAGATTGCCGAGTGCATCAAAGAGAAGAAGGCCGGTCAGAAAAAGAAATAACCAAGGTGCGAGTCCATTCACAGCAGGACATTATTGTGCATTTTCAATGACTTTTGCCTGAAAACATGGTAAAATATAGAACAAGTACAGAACATCCTCTGTACATTGGGTTATCATATTTGAGAAAGGATTTTTTTCATGGACATCAAGGCAAAAGCGCAGGAAGTCGAGCAGAAACTCAAGGAAAAGGCTTCCGAAATTGACACCGACGAACTCCGGGCAAAAGCTGCTGAAATGGGCGGCAAGGCCAAAGAGGCGGCAGACAGAGCAGTCGAGAAGGCCAAAGAAAAGGCCGCTGAAGTTGATACCGACGAGCTCAAGGCGAAAGCTGCCGAAATGGGCGGCAAAGCCAAAGAGACCGCTCAGAAGGCGTTCGACAAGGCAAAAGAGTTCCTCGACGAGAACAAAGACTGAGCCGATACCCCGGTATTCTACGCGCATGGCGAAAGCTGTGCGCTTTTTTTCTGCCCGCGGACGTGATACAATGCAGATCGAGTTGGAAAAAAAGGAGGGGCGGCCGTGCGGTATGAAAATGTGGTTTCGGGCCTCTTTGTCTCCCGGCCCAACCGTTTTACGGCGGCGGTTCTGCTGGACGGCCGGGAGGAGATGGTCCATGTCAAGAACACGGGCCGGTGCCGGGAACTCCTGGTGCCGGGGGCAGAGGTCTGGCTCTCCCGCGCTGCCAATCCAAACCGCAAGACACGATACGACCTGATTGCCGTGCGGAAATCGACCGGAGCGCTCTTCAATCTGGACAGCCAGGCGCCGAACCAGGCGGTGAAGGAATGGCTGGAGCGGCAGAACTTCTCCTTCATCCGTCCGGAGTACACCTATGGCAGCTCCCGTATTGACTTCTACATGGAGCGGGAACGTGCGCGCTATCTCCTGGAGATTAAGGGATGTACTCTGGAGCGGGACGGCATCGGCTATTTTCCAGATGCGCCGACGGAGCGGGGCGTCCGACATCTGCACGAGCTCACGCGGGCGGCCGGAGAGGGGTTCCGCTGCGCGGTGGGTTTTGTCATTCAGACGGAGGGGGTCACAGAGGTACGCCCGAACTGGGAGACGCACCCCGCTTTCGGCAAGGCGCTGGAGGAGGCTGAGGGTGCCGGTGTGGCGGTTCTGATGCTTCCCTGCCAGGTCGCCCCGGATTCGCTCTGCATCTGCAATTCTGTGGTTTTTCCGCAAATCTAGTTGCACTTTTCCGAAATCTTGCTACCATAATAACAGAATTGAAACGGAGAGGCTTTTTATGATCTGCAAAACTTTTCTCTTGGCGCTGCTCGTCTGTGTCCTGGGTATGGTTATTTCCTTTGTCATCCTGGCACAGGGACAAAAACGAAATCGGCTGAGCCTGATTATCATCGGCGTGGTCTGTGTGCTACTCACCTGTGCCGGCGCACTCGGCATCGGTCTGGTACAGAAGCGGGAGACGGCCCGTGTCAGCAGCTACGCCCATGTTTGGCAGAAACAGCTCTACAGCGACGTGGAGCAGTGTGATTCCCGCAGAGAATGCGACCGCGTCGTCAGGGAGGATCTCTCCTCTTATGAAAAAGGCTATCAGGCGCTGCACATTGACAATGACCGCGTTGCGCCCAAACACCGCCGTCCCAGCCCAGAGGTCTCGGTGGAATCCGGCGTCTGGAAGAAAGGGGAGCAGGTCCGCGTCATTCTCACTTATAATGAGGATTCACGGCCCTATGCCAAGGTGCTGACCATTCAGTAAACAGAAGGCAGAAACAAAAAAGACGATCCGTCCATTCGGACGGATCGTCTTGTGTGTCTGGCGCGATCGGTGGGATTCGAACCCACGGCCTCAGGAGTCGGAGTCCTGCGCTCTATCCAGCTGGGCTACGACCGCACATCGCTAAACAGTATACACAGATTGCTCTGAAAAATCAAATCTTTTTGAAAGGACCGACAAACTTCAGATTTTTTACAGTAAACTATTATATTATAAATTAGCTTTTCAAATTATGCCCTGCCGTGCGGCACGGCACAATTGCCATGGAGGAGATAAACTATGCGAAAAACTTGGCGCAAACTGGCGGCCGTGGTTCTGTCCGTCGTCATGGCCGTTTTCTGTGCGGTTCCATCGTTTGCCGCACTCAAGCTCACAAATTTAATCCCAAATCAGAGCAGCAGCACGACCGGCAAACACCGGGAAGCGACGGCTGCGGTATCCACCGACCAGAATCCGGGGACAGCAGCTCCTTCGGCCGGAAATACAGCATCTTCCGGTTCTCAGCAGCAGGTTTCCAAAATTCTCACTGTTATGGTCAGCGGTCTCTATGACACGTTTGACCGGCAGGACGTTCTGGACCTCATCAATGCCGCCCGCAAAGAGGCTTTTGACGAGGGCCTGGTCTCCAAATATGTCCCGCTGAAATGGTCCGGCGACATGGAATCCATCGCCCGACAGCGTGTGGTGGAGTCCATCCTCAGCGCCTCTCATACCCGTACCAATGGCGACGTCTGGTATACTGCCGCCAGCGGTGACGGCGTCCAGCCGGATGCGGAAAATCTCGCTTGGGGCAAATCGGTCGATGAGGCCCTGGACGACTGGTATGCCGGAAAGCAGACGTATGCCGAGTCCAAGACTTTCGACGACACTACGGGCAATTACTATAACCTCATCAATCCGGACTACAAGTACATCGGTGTAAGCAGCTTCTCGGTCGGCGAAGGCACCGTGCGCCGCTGTGTCTGCGCAGAGCTCTCCAAAGAGTCCAGCCTCTCGACGGAGCCACAGGGCGACTTCGGCTCCACCACCGTGGATGTCGACGTGCTCCGCTCCAACGTCACGCTGCGTCTGGCCGGTCCCTCTTCGGTCTCGGTCGGCAAACGGTACCGCTACGCGGTCAACGGTTCCTATACCGACGCCAATGCGGACAGCTATAACGGCACTTTCACGGTAAGCTTCCACGAAGATCCGATCTGGGTCAGCAGCAACACGGCAGCTGCCACCATCTCCAGCAGCGGAATTCTGACCGGCGTCGCTGCAGGCAAGACCAGCGTCTCGGCCACTCTGTTCGGCAAGACGGTCAACAAAAATGTAACGGTTTCCTGATATTACCAATCTATAGAAACAAGAAGGGCACACTGCTGAAGTCATTCGGCAGTGTGCCCCATTTCGTTTCCGTACCGATGTATTCCTGTTTTTCCCGGGGAAAAGATGCTACAATAATAGAGATTTTTGGCTTTTGGAAGAGCCGTGACAGGAGAGACGAAAAAGTGATATACCAAGACATACTGGAAGCGGTGGGCCACACCCCGCTGATCCGCCTGAACCATCTCGCACCGAAAGACGGCGCGGAAATTCTCGTAAAGTTTGAGGGGCTCAATGTCGGAGGATCTATCAAGACCCGTACGGCCCTCAATATGATCTCCGAGGCCGAGAAGGCGGGGAAAATCAATGAGGACACCATTATTGTAGAGCCGACCAGCGGAAACCAGGGCATTGGACTCGCGCTGGTGGGTGCCGTCCGCGGGTACCGGACCATCATTATCATGCCCGACTCCGTCAGTGAGGAGCGGCGCAAGCTGGTACACCATTATGGGGCTGAGGTAATCCTGGTCCATGATGCAGGGGACATCGGCGCCTGCATAGAGGAGTGCCAGCGGGAGGCCATGGAGATGGCGGAGGAGAACCCGAAAGTTTTCGTCCCGCAGCAGTTTGAAAACCCCAACAACACCCTGGCGCAGAAGAACTTTACGGCCCGGGAAATCCTGGAAGACCTCGGCGGACGCACGGCCGACGGGTTCTGCTCCGGAATCGGCACGGGCGGCACCATCACCGGTATCGGCGAGGCGCTGAAGGCCTCATTCCCGGACATCACCATTTGGGCGGTGGAACCGGAGCATGCGGCCATTCTCTCGGGCGGATCTGTCGGCACCCACCTGCAGATGGGCATCGGAGACGGCGTCATCCCGGGCATTCTGAACCAGAACATCTATGAGGATATCTGCATCATCTCCGACACTGAGGCCATCCAGACCGCCAAGGAGCTGGCCCGTCGGGAAGGCATTATGTGCGGTATCTCCGCCGGAACCAATGTGGCAGCCGCGGTCCGCCTTGCGGAAAAACTCGGGCCGGGCAAGACGGTAGTGACCGTTCTTCCGGACACGGCGGAACGCTATTTCTCAACGCCGCTCTTTGCAGGTGAATAAAAGGGGGAACTTCCATGACCGTTATGGAAAATGAGTATTTGCGGGTCTCCGTCTCGGAGCACGGAGCAGAGCTCACCAGCGTATATGACAAACAGCGGCAGCAGGAGGACATCTGGACTGCCGACCCGGCTTACTGGGCCCGTCACGCTCCGGTGCTCTTTCCCTTTGTCGGAAAGGTCAACGGCGGCTGCTACCGCTACCGGGGAAACGAATATGAGATGGGCCAGCACGGCTTTGCCAGAGACCTCGATTTTCGCTTCGTCGACGCCTCAGAGGGCGAAGTCACCTATGAGCTGACGGACACTCCGGAAACAAAGAAAAACTATCCGTTTTCCTTCCGCCTGCAGATTGCCTATCATCTGGAATGGAGAACGCTCCAGGTCCTCTGGCAGGTCTTCAACCCTTCGGAGAGTGAGCCGCTCTATTTCTCCATCGGCGCCCATCCGGCCTTCAACTGGCCTTCTGCCGCATTTCCGGACAAGAGCGGCTACACGGTCGACTTCGGCCGTGACCGGCTGGAATATGTCTTGATCGACCCATCGACGGCCTCCGTCGACTGGCAGCACTCCTCTGAACTGGTCCTTCCGGGCGGGAAGCTGGCGCTTACCCCGGATCTCTTTGACCGCGATGCACTGATTTTTGACGGCGGGCAGATCTCACGCGCCGTTCTCTGCTATCCGGACGGAAGTCCCTATGTCACCATGGAATGTGCCGGGTTTCCATCGTTTGGTCTCTGGTCCAAACCCTGTGCGGACGCCCCGTATGTGTGCCTTGAGCCCTGGATCGGGCGGTGCGACAACATGGGATTTCAGGGGGAGCTCCCGGAAAAATTCGGTGAGCAGGAGCTCGCTCCGGGGAAAACATTTGAAGCCTCCTTCTCTCTGACCTTCTCCTGATACAATTCTTTTACAAATCGCCCCCGTTTTGTAGAGAAAGGTCCTGCATGGGTCTTTTTTTAGGGTAATTTAAACTTTTTTCGTTACAATACCTCACATCAGATGTTTTGTCTGGTATAATAAACAGGAAATTGCCGCATCCGCGGCAAAATTGTAGACAGTGAAAGGAAATACTACTATGTCTAAGAAAGTTCTTGCAATCATGCTCTCCGTTATCATGGCTGTTGCTCTTGCCGCTATCCCGGCTTCTGCATCTCTCCTTGATTCCTTCTCCAACGTCACCAAGGTCGCTTCTGCTGAGCAGGGTGAGTCCACGACTACGGCTGTCGTTGCTGAGAACGTTGAGACTCCGGCTGAATAAGTATTTTCAGACGAGTCGGGAAATCTGTTGCACAGATTTTCCAAAAATTTAACACAACTATCAAAAAAGACTGGTGCCTTTTAACAGGACACCGGCCTTTTTTGCTTTTCCTCGCAGGTACATCGCGTTATAATGAGAGGTGTCAAAAGGGGCCGGACCGGCCCGTTGGAAAGGAGAAAACATTATGGCCAACAATGAAGCAGCTGCGGGAAAAAAGAACGGAAGAAAAGCACTTTATATCTGCCTCGCCGTTATTCTCGTGCTGGTTATCATCTTCCTCTGCATTTTTATTCCGAAGAACAATAAGCGCCGCGACGACTATTTCTGCCAGTACGCAAAGGAGTTCAGCGTCAGCAAAGTAGAAGGCGGAGAAAACACCGTCCTTGTCGCCCACCGCGGGCTCTCTTCCAAGGCACCAGAGAATACACTCCCTGCCTATGTAGAGGCCGCAAAGGCCGGCTACAAATTTGTCGAGACTGACATCATGACCACGAAGGACAACGTCTGGGTTATCAGCCACGACGACAATCTGGTCCGTATGACCGGCTATGACGGGGAAATCAAGGACATGACCCTTAAAGAGGTGCAGTCCCATCCCATCATTGAGGGAGCCAATATCAAGAAGTATAAGAATCTTGTCACCCCAACCTTTGACGAGTGGATCAAATGCCTCAAGGAAAACGACCTCTACCCGGTTATCGAGATGAAGCTCGACGACCCGAATGCTCCGTATGAGAACGTCATCAACATCCTCAAGAAGTATGACATGCTGGACCGCACGACGTTCATCTCCTTCGAGAAAGAGCCAATGCTCGCACTCCGCAAGCTGGACAAGAACGTCAAGATGATGTGGCTGTCCGACAACATGGACACCAGCGCCATCGCATTCGCAGAACAGCTCGGCAACTGCGGCCTGGACATCGACTACAACTCGGTCAATGAGTTCCCCGACGTCGCCAAAAAGGCCATCGATGAGGGCCTGGTTCTGAATGTCTGGACCGTTGACGACAAGAAGCCGGCTGAGGAAGCAGTCGCCAACGGCGTCACCTTCCTGACCACTAACTGCATTCTTCCGGACGCCAAGGAAGAGGCTTTTGTCAAGAACTACATCGCACAGAACTTTTAAAAGAAAAAAACGGAAAAAGAGGACTGCGCCTCCCGGCACAGTTCTTCTTTTCCATTCAAGGAGAAATGAATATGAAACGCAAATCCATCCTGTCCATTCTGCTTGCACTTGCTATGGTGTTGTCCATCTGTATGCCCTGCACCGTTTTCGCTGCCGGTCAGCAGAATTCCGGCGGACTCATCCAGCAGATTCAGAACAGTCGGGACATTCAGTACAAGAAACAGAATTCTATCACCAATGTAAAAAATGCCGACAACGTTAAGTTGGTCGCCCACCGCGGCCTCGGCACGGCGGCACCGGAAAACACCATCCCCGCCTTTGAAGAGGCGGCAAAAGTCGGGTTCAAATATGTGGAGACCGATATCCACGCCACCAAAGACGGCGTCTGGGTCATCAGCCACGACCGCAATCTGAAGCGTATGACCGGCTATGACGGAGAAATTCCGGACATGACCCTGGAAGAGGTCCGCTCCCACCCGATTACGAATGGGGCCAATGTCGACAAGTACCCGGGCCTTCTGACTCCGACGCTGGCCGAGTTTCTGCAGACCTGCAGAAACAATGGCCTGACCCCGGTCATTGAGCTCAAGGACATCGGCCTGAATCAGCCCTTCGACAAGCTGGTCGAGCAGATTAAAGAGTACGGTTTTGAAGATACCGCCATCGTCATTTCGTTCTATACCCAGCCGCTCGCCTCCGTCCGCAGACTGGACCCGAAGATCCATGAGCAGTATCTCTCCAACACCACTTCCCAGCGCACAGTCATGACTGCCAGATTCCTGCAGAACTGCGGCATTGATGTCAACGGCTACGGCGCTCTTCTCATGCCGGCCTCCACGCTGCTCTCCCGTCTTGAGGGCGTCGAGACCAACGTCTGGACCGTGGACGATCCGACCTCTGCCTCTCTTCTCATGATCCTGGATTCCCCGGCCTACCTTACGACCAACACGCTTCTTCCGGCTCAGAATTAAGGAACCATTATGGCAGTACCCATTCTCTTTTTTGATGTTGACGGCACAATCATGGACTTTGACTACGAAGTTCCCGGCTCGGCGGTCCGGTCTATCCGGGCGGCGCGGAAAGGGGGAGCTCTCTGTTTCCTCTGCTCCGGCCGGCCCTATTCCCATGTGGACCCCAAGGTGCGTGCCATCGGCTTTGACGGCTACGTCTGCTCCTGCGGCATGCATGTCGCGGTGGAGGACGCGGAGCTGCTCCGGGCTACCGCCACAGTTCCCATGACCCGGGAAGTTATCCGGCTGGCCCGCGCCAGCGATTCCGATGTCATCTACGAGAGTGAATCGGGCATGTATTTCGATGCTTCCCGGCCGATGAACCCGTATATGGAAAAATCCCGCCGGCACTTTGGCTCGGTGGGACTGGATGTGAACGGCAGCATCGACGCGCCGGACTACCACTTTGACAAGATCTTCTGCTGGACCAAACCGGATAACCCGGAGGTCACCGAGTTCCTGGATTTTCTGAATGCCCATTTCCACGTCATCGGCCGCGGCGGCTCCACCTTTGAGGTGGTCCAGCCCGGATGCTCCAAGACAAGCGGCATGAAGCTGGTGCTGGATCATCTCGGCGCCTCCCGGGCTGACACCTACGCCTTCGGGGACGGCCTCAACGACCTCGATATGATGGAATTTGCCGCCCACGGCACCGCCATGGGCAACGCCCGGGATGCGGTGAAAGAAAGGGCGGATTACATTACCGAAGACCTGTCCGCAGATGGACTGGAAAAAGCGCTGCAGCATTATCATCTTATTTGAAGCATTAAGAAACGGCTCTCTGGTATCAGAGAACCGTTTTTTATGCATGTTTTCAGAGTTCCCCGCGGTCCTTCAGCGCATGATGTCCGATGGCCAGTACGATAGAGATGAGCAGCAGGCCGATGAAGAGCAGTGCCAGCATGAGGCAGACCACCGCGAACTTCGAGTAAGGCGGGCCCGATTCAATGGCACCGTGCAGCTGCTCACGGGCAGCGGATGCCTCTGAATTAAAGTAGAACATCAGCATGAAGTACATAAAATTGCCGATGACTTCCATGACAAAGGTCAGGACCCAGTGGATGGTCTCGCCGCGCTTCCATGCGAGCACCTGGAAGATGATGGTGCCTGCGAGCAGCAGGGCTGCGATGATCATAAAGAGAATAAAAGTACTCAATGAGATGCATCTCCTTGTTCCGGATTGGAGAGGTATGCTTCCAGCCGGTAGATGGGTTTGCCCTCGGCGACAAAGCGGCTCTCGTATTCGGTGACGATATTTCCCTCGAAGTCGCTGCTGTGCAGGTCGAGAGACAGATTCTGCAGGACGAAGCCCGACTTCGAGAGCTCCTCGATGGAAAATTCGAAGAAATGCATGTTGTCGGTCTTCTGATAGAGAAAGGCGTCCGGTTTCATAATGGTACGGTAGATGGCGAGAAACCGGCGGTGCGTCAGGCGGTGGGTCCGGTGAGAATGCTTGGGAAATGGGCAGGAAAAGTTAAGGTAGATGCCGCTGATGCTCTGCGGCGGCAGAAACCGGGCCAGATATTCCGCGCCCGTCTTCATAAAGAGGACGTTAGGCAGTCGGAGTTCTTTGGCACGCTCTGCGGCGGAGACAATGACGTTTCCGACTTTTTCCACAGCAAGATAATTGTTTTCCGGGTGCCGCTGAGCCAGTTCTGTGATAAACTGTCCTTTGCCGCATCCGATTTCGAGGTACACCGGCGCCTCCCGCCCAAACAGGGCGGCGCAGTCAATGTAGTCTTTCTGCTCGGCGGCGGTGCTGAAATTGAGGTCATCCGTCTCGGCGGGAATCAGGTAGTCGGAACAGGCTTCCAGTCTGGATTCCAGATTTTTCTTTCGGCGCATTCTCATGCGGGGCAACACGCTCCTTCTTTCGCTTTTACGCTAGACATTTTAACATATTGCGGGCAAAAATGCTCCCTGTTTCAAAAAAACTCTTGCGAACTGATGGGGCTTTTGCTATTATATTAAAGCATTTATTATCCCGGACGGTCCTCTGGCAGTCATCTGCGAATGAACGTCGTGTATTTTTAAGGAGGATTTTCCATGGACGCACTCAAAATCATCACGGAAGGTATGGAAAAGAAAGATTTCCCGGAATTCAACGTCGGTGACACGGTTCGTGTCGACGTTCGAATCAAAGAGGGAGACCGTGAGAGAACGCAGGCCTATGAGGGCACCGTTATCTCCATGAGAGGCGAGGGAGTCTCCAAGACTTTCACCGTCCGCCGTATCGCCTATGGTGTCGGCGTTGAGCGTGTCTTCCCGGTTAACAGCCCGAACGTACAGAACGTCAAGGTTGTCCGCACCGGTAAGGTTCGCCGTGCGAAGCTCTTCTATCTCCGCGACCGCGTTGGTAAGGCCGCCAAAGTTAAGAGCAGCATCCAGTAACTGGAATCGGAAAGAGCGTATCGTCTTTGGGCGGTGCGCTCTTTTTCTGTCCCGGATTGCGGGTGGATATCTGTCTGGGAATGGTGTAAAATAAAGAGCAATTTAAAACGGGAGGGCATCCTGTTTTTCGAGAGGATTTTCATTCTATGTCCAAGAATCAAAAGCTGCAGGAAGCGGCAGAACCCGGACAGGACCGCGTGCAGAATGCACAGGCGGTACGTTCCAATCCGGAAAAGGGGAGCAGGGGTCTTGGTGTCTGGTTTGACATCGTCAGTGTCCTGCTGGCCGCCGCTCTTATCATTACCATATTTTTCACCTTCTTCTACCGGTTCTCCACCGTGGTCGGCGTCTCTATGGAGCCGACACTCCATTCGGGGGACTGGGTTATGCTGAGCCAGATGAAGCAGAAGCCGGAATACGGCGACATCGTCGTCATCTCCCAGCCCAACGACTTTGGGGAGAACATCATCAAGCGCGTCATTGCGACGGAAGGTCAGGTCATAGACATCGACTTCAATACGGGAACCGTCTATGTGGACGGCAAAGCGCTCCACGAGCCCTATATCAAAAACGCCACCACAACCGTGCCAGACCAGATCTTCCCCATGCAGGTCCCGGAGGGGTACTGTTTCTGCATGGGCGACAACCGCCAGAACTCACTGGACTCCCGCTTCACGGAAGTGGGCTTTATCCGCAACGACTACATCCTCGGAGAAGCTGCCCTTGCGCGGACGCAGAACGGTTTCCAGAATATGACCTTCCGGGGGGACTGACATGCCAGATTCACAAAAACAAATCGTCCAGTGGTTTCCCGGCCATATGGCCAAAACCCGGCGGAAAATCAAAGAGGCCATGCCGTTGGTTGATGGCGTGGTAGAGCTGGTAGATGCCCGGGTACCAGCCAGCAGCCGCAACCCGGAACTCGACGCAATGACCGCGGGGAAGCCCCGCATTATCCTGCTCAATAAGTGCGACATGGCGGACCCGAATGCCACGCGCGCCTGGCGCAGGTGGTTTCAGGAACAGGGGCAGTACAGCCTGGCTGTGGACTGCAAAAGCGGGAAAGGGCTGAATCAGTTTGAGCCGGTTGTCCGCGAAGCCCTGAAGGACCGCATTGCGGTCAACGAGGAAAAGGGCATGTCCGGCAAAGCGCTGCGTCTTATGGTAGTGGGCATTCCCAATACCGGAAAATCCTCATTCATCAATAAAATGTGCGGTCGGAACCGCCTGAAAGTGGCCAATCGTCCCGGCGTTACGCGGGACAACCAGTGGGTGGTCTGTAAGAACAGCAACATTGAAATGCTGGACACCCCGGGTGTTCTCTGGCCCAAATTTGAGGACCCCGCCGTCGGGGACCGCCTGGCGTTCATCGGCTCCATCAAGGCAACGGTCACCGACCCGGAGACCATCGCCGTCCGTCTGCTGGAAGTGCTTCGGACGGACTATGCCGACCGCCTGACCGAACGCTACCGGCTGAAGCCGGGGGACTGTGAGCAGGAGCCATTTGAGCTGCTGGGGACCATCGGCCGCCGGCGCGGCATGCTCATCCGCGGCGGCGAAGTGGACACCGAACGGGCAGCTAATATGCTGCTCGACGAGTACCGCGGCGGGAAGCTCGGCAAAATTACGCTCGAGCGGCCGCAGAGCGGGGTGTGAATATGGCGAAAAATCAGCCGAAAACAGTTCCTTCCTACGAACTGGAGCAAAGTGCCCGCGCTGCCGGAGCTTCCATCATCTGCGGCATTGACGAAGCGGGACGGGGACCTCTGGCGGGTCCGGTTTATGCGGCGGCCGTGGTGCTGCCGGACGGGCTGGATATCCCCGGTCTCAACGACTCGAAAAAGCTCACCCCCAAAAAACGAGACATTCTGTTTGACCTCATCCGCGAACAGGCGGAAGATTACTGTGTCGCCTCTGCATCGGTGGAGGAAATCGACACGCTGAATATTCTGCAGGCCACTTTTCTCGCCATGAGGCGGGCCGCAGAGGGCCTGCACAATCCGCCGGACTATGCACTGGTGGACGGCAACAAAGATCCCGGTCTCCTTATTGCAACGGAGACCGTCATCAAGGGAGATGCCCGGTCCATGTCCGTGGCGGCGGCTTCCATCCTGGCAAAAGTCAGCCGGGACCGCTACATGTTGGAAATGGCAGAGCAGTATCCTGAATATCAGTTTGAAAAACACAAAGGCTATGGCACGAAGCTCCACTATCAAATGCTGGCAAACTATGGTCCAAGCCCCATTCACCGGAGAACCTTCCTCCGGAATCTGGAGGAACATGTGGCCAGACTGCAGCAGGAGGAGTCGAAGCGCTGAAGCCGGAGAGGAGTTCCTTTGCGCAGTTCCCGCACGGTCGGGGCGCTGGGAGAACAATATGCCTCGGCGGTGCTCGAGGCAGAGGGGTATCGCATCCGGGCCCGGAATTTCCGCAGCCGGTTTGGGGAAATCGACATCATTGCCGTTTCAGAGACGGAAGTGGTATTTGTCGAGGTCAAGACCCGAACCAGAAGATCCGCCACGGCTCCCGCCGAGGCGGTGGACCGGGGCAAACAGCACCGCATCTGTCTGACAGCCGAATATTATCTGGCCGGACAGGGGAGACGGGACGCCCGCCTGCAGCCGCGTTTTGACTGCATGGAAGTCTATACTGACGGGGAAGGCTGTCCCATCCGTTTCCAACATCTGAAAAACATTTTTTAGAAGCCATACAATCTGGAAGGAGAAGATCAATGCTTTACACCAGTACACGAGACAAGACGCTCCGCGTCCAGGCCTCCGAGGCCATCACCAAAGGTATTTCCGAAGAGGGCGGCCTGTTTGTCCCGGTGGAAATCCCCACCGTCACTCTGGAGGATCTCCAGTCGCTGATCCCCATGTCCTACATTGAGCGGGCAAAGAAGATCCTCTCTCTGTATCTGACAGACTTTACACCGGAAGAAATCGACTACTGCGTCAACGGTGCCTATAAAGCGGGCAAATTCAGTTCGGAGAAAGTTGCCCCGACGGTCCGTCTGACGGACCATGCCAATATCCTGGAACTGTTCCGCGGCCCGACCTGCGCGTTTAAAGATATGGCCCTTCAGCTTCTGCCGTATCTGCTGACCACTTCTGCCAAAAAGACGGCTCCTGACAAGGAAATTGTTATTCTCGTTGCCACCTCCGGCGACACCGGAAAGGCAGCAATGGCCGGTTTCCAGGACGTTCCGAAGACCCGCATCCTGGTCTTTTATCCGGACAACGGCGTCAGCCCCATGCAGAAACTGCAGATGGTCACCCAGGAGGGCGACAATGTCGGCGTCTGTGCCATCAAGGGAAATTTTGACGACGCGCAGAGCAGCGTAAAGCGTATTTTCACCGACCGGAAAGTAGCCTCCAAGCTGGCTGTAGGCGGACTTCAGTTCTCTTCCGCCAACTCCATCAACTGGGGCCGTCTGGTACCGCAGATTGTCTATTACTGCAGCGCCTACGCGGACATGATGGAAAATGGCCAGGTCAAACCCGGCGAAGCGATGAACGTCGTCGTCCCGACCGGCAACTTCGGCAATATTCTTGCCGCGTACTATGCGAAACGCATGGGCGTTCCAATCGGCAAACTTATCTGTGCCTCCAACGCCAACAACGTCCTCACAGATTTCCTCACGACCGGCACCTATGACCGGAACCGCGCATTCTATACCACTTCTTCCCCGTCCATGGACATCCTCATCTCCAGCAATCTGGAACGGCTTCTGTTCCTCCTCGACGGCGAAGATGACGCAAAGGTCCGTACCTGGATGAAGCAGCTGAGCGAGACCGGCAAGTACACGGTATCCGACGAGGTCTTCGCAAAGATCCGGGAGAACTTTGCCGCCGGTTTCGCCGATGACGACAAGACGTTTGCCACCATCAAATCTACCTATGAGGACGATAAGTATCTCTGTGACACCCACACCGGCGTTGCGGTCGCAGTCTATAACGACTATACTGCCAAAACCGGGGACCAGACACCTACGGTCATTGCCTCCACGGCTTCTCCGTACAAGTTCCCGAAAGCGGTTCTGACGGCGCTCAACGGCTCTGCACCGGATATCGACGAGTTTGACATGGCAGATGAGCTCTCCAGACAGACCGGCACGACGGTGCCGCCCCAGCTCGCCAACCTCAAAGACAAAAAGGTCCGTTTTACCAATGTCTGCGAAATCAAAGACATGGAACAGCAGGTTTACGATCTTCTCAAAATCTGAGCATCTTTTCTGCGCTACAGACGACGACCGGCTTTTGCCGGCCGTCGTCTTTTACAAAAAAGTAAGGGGTGAGCGACTATTTTTGAATTATTTCGCTCACTCCTTGCTTTTTTCAAATCCCGCGCCTATAGTGAAATTGAAAAACAGGTGAGTGGCCACTCACTTCTCGGATCCATCACAGATGAGGAGGGAGTATCTCATGAACGAATATATTACTAAAGTCATTCAGCACACAAAAGAAGTTCACCCCTTTGAGCCGACATTTCAGCAGGCGGTCGGAGAGGTATTGACCTCGCTGTCCCCGGTTGTAGAGGAGCATCCGGAG
>R19__coassemble_494_pt1 | contig 17628 bp, 19 predicted proteins | sample R19__metabat2_high_PE_001 | metagenome-assembled genome bin R19
TATATATGCGATCCATGCGTTTTCCGCAATAAAATATTTGTCCGAAAATGCTGAATAGCCTCCTATTCGCTGAAGGTACTGGTATAGATCTCCTCCCACTGCCGGCAGATCTTCCGAAAGGCTCCGCAGGCGGTCTCCGCGTCCCGCTCCCGCAGTGCGGCGAGCGTCTCCTCCAGCGGCGGCAGGAACGGATCCTTTCCGAGAATGCGGATGGAAGAGGCAAAACATTGCGTAATCAGATCTTTCGCGGCTGCGGTCAGATAAGGATACACATAGCTGCCGCAGCCGACCGCGGTCTCGTGGTAAAACCGAAAGGCCAGTTCCGCCGCCTCCGTCTGGCGGATGGATTTTCGATAGTCGTCCAGAATCTGTTCCAGCGCCGACCAGGTCTCGCCGCCGCACTCCCGGCTGGCGGCCTCCAGCAGCCAGTCCATCAGGTGCTGCAGGTAGGTCATGGTCGGCAGAAACAGATCTTTGGAAAAAATACTGCCCCGGTACTTCAGAATGGCATTCAGGGTCTCCAGGTTGCCGGTGCGCAGGTAGTCCGTGACATAGACGCCCTTGCGCGGCGCAACCCGCAGAAAACCGGCCTCCGCCAGCCTTGTGATGCCGCTGTGCACCACGGCCAGGCTTACATCGGTCCGGGCAGCCAGCTCCCGCTCCGTCGGCAGCTGCTCCCCGGGCTTCAGTTCGCCGGAGAGGATCATGGATTCCATCTGGCTCACAAACAGGTCGGTGAGAGAAGGGGTGACAAGTTTTTGAAACGGCATGCGATCATCTCCTGAGACTCAAATTCAGCTGTTCCATGCGGCGGGTCAGATCGGCGCCCCGCTCCTTCAGCATCAGACGCTTGCTGTACTTCCGGAAGGTGGGATTGCCATAGCGGCTGATCAGCCGGACCGTCCAGGCATTGCGGGCAATCTCCGTGACCAGGACCAGCAGTTCCTGGCCGCCCGGCCAGACCCGGTCGGCAAACCGGAGCGCATTTTCAATGGAGGCGTTTGCGGTCTCTGCATCCTTCTTCAGCTGGGCCACCTCGGCGGCAAAATCCGTCCGGATCTTCTCGAAGTCTGCGCCTTCCGCCTTTTCGTTCTGCAGGAATTCCAGTACTTCTTCTTCCCGCAGCAGCTGTTCGGAGGAGAGGGAATGCCTGGCACGGCCGATGCGAATCTTTTCGTGTACGGAGTCCGCGAGTGAATCGAGCGAGGTGCCCTGGCCGGCCTGCTGCAGAAGCCCGTGGAGTTCCTGGAGACGGTCCTCCTCGTCTGCCGCGCCGCGGGCCTCTTTGGCAATCTCATCCATGAGCAGCCCGATGATGCTCAGGCGCTCATCGAAGGGCGCTTTCCCCGCGCGATCCGCAATTTCACCGCGCACGGTCCCTCTGACAATGTCCTGGACCGCATAGTCTTCCTGGTACTTGCGAAACAGTTCGTAGTAGACCGCAAAATCATCGGCGATGGCCGGCGCCTGGAGGTACTGGCCGATCAGATTACGGTCCACTTCAATGCCGTTCTCCTCATAGAGCACGAGCATGCGGGAGAGATCTTCCCAGCCGCGGGCCGTGACAAATTCCATCCCGTCGAGTCCGGTCTCCACATGGTAGAAATGGTCCGTTTTGATATCCAGATAGGAGATGACGGCGGCGTGGACGCCCCGCTCCCAGGCATAGCGGCGGAACACCTGGTAGTCCGGGTCAATGTCCACGCGCTTAACTCGGTCCCAGGTGACGATATCAAAGTCCCGGGCGCTGCGGTTGTACTCCGGCGGATTGCCGGCAGCGACCACGAGCCACCCCTCCGGGACATGGTGGGTCCCCAGCTGTTTGTACTGGAGGAACTGGAGCATGATGGGCGTCAGCGTCTCGGAGACGCAGTTGATCTCGTCCAGGAACAGGATGCCCTCCTGTGCTCCGCTCTGTTCCATCAGATCATAGACCGAGGCGATAATTTCCGACATGGTGTATTCCGTGATGGCGGTCTTTTTTCCGCCATAGCTCCGCTCCTCAATGACCGGCAGGCCAAGCGCGCTCTGTCTCGTGTGGTGCGTCATGGAATAGCTGACCAGTCCGACGCCGAGCTCGCTGGCCACCTGCTGTACAATGGCGGTTTTCCCGATGCCGGGAGGGCCCATCAGGAAGACCGGGCGCTGTTCCTCCGGGGGAATGCGGTAGTTGCCGAATGCATCTTTCTTAAAGTAGACCCGAAGGGCATTGCGAATCTGTTCTTTTGCCTCCGCGATATTCATAGGGCGAATTCCTCCTCCAGACTGACCGTATCAGTCGGCTCCGCCGCATCCAGAAGGAGTGCGGTGAGCTCGGGGTTTCCAATTTCCAGCGCACGGGTGCGGTAAGTCTCCAAATTTTCTTCTGCCAGGCAGTGCCGTTCCACCAAAGTGCGCAGTGCGGCGGTGTTCTCCTGGCGAAAGATCAGCTCCATCAGAAGCTGCTCATGCTGTGAGATCCATCCTGCAACCGCCGTTCCGACTTCCGCGCTGTGGCGGGCGGGGTCCGCTGCCCAGAGCAGCGCATACCATTTCCAGCAGAGATCGTCCGGATCGTCCGGGATCCCTTTTGCAAGATAGCCTTCCCGAATCCGGCAGGGCGTTTCATCTCCGAGCAGCGCCTCTCCGCCGGTGTCCGGATCAGAGAGGAAAAAGGGGTCCCCGGATACCAATGGACTGTTGACCTCAATGCGGACCAGATTGGGACAGCCGCCGAACGCGGCCTGCCCAACCTTGCCGGTCGCCTCCGGCAGGGCAATCTGCTGCAGGCCAGTTCCATAGAACGCGATATTGTCGATGCATTCCAGGGAATCCGGGAAATCGATCTCAGCCAGATTTTCACAGAGCAGAAACGCTCCTTCGCCGATTCGGCGCAGATGAGCCGGAAGGCGGACTGCGGTCAGCCGCTCGTTGGCACTTAAGAAACCGGCGGGGATCTCCTCTGCCCAATCCGGGAAACGGATTTCCCGCAGGTCGCTGCAGCCGAGAAATCCCTCTCCCTCCAGTGCAATCGGGTGGGAGGGGAACTGTACCGACTGAAACCCGCCCTGGCCGGAGAATGAACCTTCCTGGATGGCGTCCCACGACTCCGGGATTATCAGGACGCCGTCACGAATCTCAGAATGTTCCGTTGCGAATCTCCTCCTCTGTCACAATCAGCTTCCCCGCCCAGGGCGGGACGGATTGGTTCTCCAAATTTTTCTCATGCAGGATAAACGCCGTGGGGTAGGGCGGCTTATGTTTGGGGAAGGTTCCTCTGCCGTCGGTAAAATAGAGCAGTCCCTGGAGCTGCCGCAGTTCTCCGCTGCGTTGCAGATCTTCCACGTAGCGGAACACCGGGCGGAAGTCCGTTGTCCCGAGCCCGTGGATCTCCAGCGTCTTCAGGTATTCCTCCAGCTCCCGCTCCGATTGAAGATGGACTGCCTCCTCAATTTTATTATCGCACTGAATGAGGAAAAGATTCATGTGGGAGAAGAAATTGCCCTTTTGCTGCAGAATTTCAAACGTCTTCTGCACGAAGGACTGCACCATGTCTCCCTTGACGGAGCCGGACGTGTCAATGGCAATGACGAAATCCCGGATGCGCCGCTGTTCGGAGTATTCCAGCGGTTCCACCAGCGGCATATTGCCATAGTGTTCCATTCCGTAGAGGTAATAAGCGTAATCAAACTCCTCGGCCGACGGGCGCAGCGCTTCGCCGCGCGTGCCGAATTTGCGCAGGAAGGTCTCATAGCTTACCTTTGTCCGGTGCAGCTCGGCCAGAGCCTGGGACATAGCCCCGCTCCCCTCTTTATTTCGGTCCAACGTCTCCGCCTGCGTCTGCACCCGGCGCGAGACCTCTTTCCAGACCTGCTCCCGGTCCGTCTGTATCTGTTTCGCGTTCGCGGGATCCATCTTTCCGTACCAGAGACCGTGCTCATCTCCGACAAAGAGGGCCCGGAGCTCGTGCATCTCTTTCGGCGAAAAATGTTTTTCTTTGATTCTGTGATACAGCCGCTCCGCCGTGACCATCTCCATATTTTCTTTCATGTCCTTCTGGAAGGCCGCCTGCTGCGCCGCCCGCCGGGACTGCAGCTCCGGGAGATTCAGATCGTTGATCAGATACTCCACCGCCATATCGGTCGCCAGATTCCAGGCATCCTGGTCCATATTTGTTCCGACAAACGGGTGCAGAAAGATACAGTGCAGGATGCTGTGCAGATAGTTTCTCGCCACCGATTTTGGATCTGCCTGATAGAGTACCAGAAGCGACCACGGTTCAAAGTAGAGCGCAGTACCATCTGTTCCGAAGGACATTTTATCGTTGGCAGCACAGGGCAGCTGAGCCACCGCCCGGCTCAGATAACGAAGCCGTACGAGCAGAAGGCTGCTGCTCTCCTTCAGGACATCATAGGCCAGCTCTCTCGCCTCATTCTCGCGGTCCTCCACGGGATCACCTCCGGACAAAAAATATTCACAGGTATCTGCTACCCTGTAATTGCTATCATTGTAACATGCTTTCCCGTTTCTCCAAGCGGGAAACGGCTGCAGTTTTCAGGAGGTCCCCTATGAAACACACATTTGTCCCCACTGCAGAGGGCGCCCGCATTGTCGGAGATGTCCACTTCGGCTCCCGCTGCTCCGTCTGGTACAACGCGGTCATCCGAGGCGACAGTGCGCCGATTCGCATCGGCTCCCGCACCAACATTCAGGATGGCTGTATCCTCCACGCCGACCGGGGATTTCCGCTCTCCATCGGGGAAGGCGTCACCGTCGGCCACGGTGCTATCTTGCACGGATGCACCATAGGCAGCAACACCCTTGTCGGCATGGGTTCCATTCTCCTCAACGGCTGCCGCATTGGAAACGACAGTCTGGTCGCCGCCGGCACGCTGGTTCCGCAGAACCGGGAGTTCCCCGACGGGGTCCTGCTGATGGGCTCCCCCGCCAAAGTCGTCCGCCCGCTGACCCCGGAGGAAATTCAGGCAAACCGCGACAGTGCCGCGGCCTATGCGGCGAAGAGTCAGGAGCTGAACAATCCGACGGAAAAAAGTGTATAATATTGCCGCAATACAGAAGAAGCACCAAAGGACTGCTGCAGGATTTTTTTTCTGCAGCAGTCCTCTGTTATAAGATCTGTCTGGCATCTCCCTGCTCAGAAGAAGCGGCTGTCGTCTTTCTTGTCATGATGGTCACTGCTGCCGGAGGCAGAGCCGTCCTTCATGAAATCCAGAATTTGGGCGGTCAGATTCAGGACCATATTGGGGTCGATATTGGCAAAGTTCAGCTGGGAGAGGTCTATCTTGTCCACGTCGAGTCCAACTTTGGCGAGCCCTTTTTTCATGCGTTCCTTCAGATTGACCGCACCGTCGACGAAGAACTGGCGGGCCGCCTTCAGTGGCCGCTTCGCCGCACCGGTGATGGCGTGAGAACGGAACGCCGCCAGTTCAAAAGGAATGCGCTGGTAGCGAACGGTAGCTTTTGCGAAAATGTTGATGGCGGTATTTTCATCCAGGCCGACTTTTTTCAGCACCTCGTCAAACTGGGTGCGGAGATCGTCGTCCATCTCAACTTCAAAAAAAGTATTCATAGCATCCTCCGAATTCAGGAAAGTAAGATTTGCTGAAGCTCTGCCGGACTGTCTGCGAGGAATTCTGCCCCGGCGCCGGTCAGTTCCTCCGGTGAGCCGAACCCGTAGGGGGTGCCGATTCCGACGACGCCGGCCTTTTTGGCCGCATACATGTCATAGAACCGGTCGCCGCACATGGCGGTGTGTTCATCTGCGGTGCCCCAAATTTGATACAGGGCATCTGCAATGAGACGGGTCTTGTCGGAATTGGTGTTTTCCATTTCCGGTCCTACGACGGCGTCGAACAGGGAGTCGATTCCGAGATGCGGCAGGACGATGTCGAGAAAATGTTTGGGCTTTGAGGAGACCACAGCGGTCTTCAGGCCGGCGGTCCTGACAGCCCGCAGCATTTCCGGAATGCCGGGGTAGAGCTCACATTCATAGACGCCCTTTTTTCCGTAATAGACACGGTACTGGCGGACCAGCTCCTCGGTAGTGGCCTCGTCGGTCAGGTAGATCGTAGAAAAGCCGTCATAGAGCGGAGGGCCGATGAAATAGTCCAGCCGGGACTCGTCTCCCACCGGAATGTTTTCCTGTGCAAGCGCATATTTAATGCTGTTATAAATGCCCGGTTTCGTGTTTGCAATTGTGCCGTCAAAATCAAACAGCGCCGTTCGAAACGATGCCATAGTCAGCCTCCATAAAATAGGATGACTCTATTATACCAGTGAGTTGGCGTTTTCGCCGTTTCTCTGCTATAATTTTTCCAATCTGTATTGGGGAGCGTGGTCGTTATGACGAAAAAAGAACGGGCAGCAGCTGCTGTGGAAGCGCTGAAGAGGGAGTATCCCGGCGCACTCTGTTCGCTGCTCTCCGAAAACCCCTATCAGCTGCTGGTCGCCGTCCGTCTCTCAGCTCAGTGCACAGACGCGCGGGTCAATCTGGTCACCCCGGCGCTGTTTGCAAAATACCCGGACGCCGCTTCCATGGCAAAAGCGGACGTCGGCGACGTCGAAGAGCTGATCCGTTCCACCGGCTTTTACCGGGCAAAGGCGCGGGACCTCGTCCGCCAGGCCAACCAGATCATGGATGACTTCGACGGGAAAGTGCCGGACAACATCGACGATCTCTGCAAACTGGCCGGTGTCGGGCGAAAGACCGCCAACCTCGTGGCCGGCGATGTCTACCACGTACCCGGCGTCTTTGTCGCCGACACCCACGCCATTCGCCTCTGCAACCGCATGGGGTTTGTAGACACCAAAGACCCCAAGAAAGTTGAATTCGCCATGCGCAAACTGCTGCCACCGGAAGAGAGCAACGACTTCTGCCACCGGTGCGTTCTGCACGGCCGAGCGGTATGTACTGCAAGGAAGCCCCACTGCGAAAACTGCGTACTTGCGGACGGCATCTGCAGGAAAGTTCTCTCTTGACGGGTGCCGCCGTTTGCCATTATAATAGATACCGTTCTTGGGCCCGTAGCTCAGTTGGGAGAGCGTTCGGTTCGCATCCGAGAGGTCGAGGGTTCGAATCCCTTCGGGTCCACCAGGAAGCCCCTTTTGTCCGTCCGGCAAAAGGGGCAATTTTTATAAGGAGGAATTTTCATGACCTGGAAAACCGTTACACAGAACGGCAGGACCATCGCCGTCATCACCGATTCGAAGCCGCAGCTTGTTGATACAGCGTCTGCCACAGATCTGCTCATGACCGCAATATACGAGTACCATGCAGACCGTCTTGCTTTCGCCAAAGAGGCTGTCTCCGAAGAATTCTTCCTCCTCAGCTCCGGGCTCGCCGGCGAGGTCCTGCAGAAATTCATCAACTATCAGGCCAAATTCGCCGTATTCGGCGACTTTTCGAACTACACAAGCAAGCCGCTCCATGATTTCATCTATGAGAGCAACCAGGGTAAGGACGTCTTCTTCGCACCGACGGAGGACGAGGCCGTTCGGCGCCTGGCCAACGCTTGAAGCTGACGGTTCTCACGGTCTGCCCGGAGGCGTTTAACAGCCTCCTCGCCATGCCAGTCCCGGCACGGGCACAGCGCAAAGGCGCACTGGAAGTGGAAATTGTCGACATCCGGGACTACGCGCCGGGAAGCTTCCGCCATGTGGACGACTCTCCCTTCGGGGGCGGGGCCGGCATGGTGCTACGCTGTCAGCCCGTACTGGATGCCCTGGCGGACAAAGCGACTCCGTGCTGTCTGACCGTGGCCACGTCCCCCGCCGGCGAGGTCTACAGCCAGCAGACAGCGCACGAGTTTGCCGCACAGGAACACCTCGTCCTCGTCTGTGGCCACTACGAGGGCATGGATGAGCGCATTTTTTCACATGTGGACCGCACCGTGTCCATCGGCGACTATATTCTGACCGGAGGGGAAACTGCCTGTATGGTCATAATCGACTCCATCGCGCGGCTGCTGCCGGACATCCTGCGCCCGGCGTCGCTGGAGGAGGAGTCCTTCGAGCACGGCCTGCTGGAGTATCCCCAGTACACAAAACCCGCCGATTTCCGCGGCGAGAAAGTCCCGGAGATCCTGCTATCCGGCGACCACGGAAAAGTGGAACGCTGGCGACACCGGGAAGCGCTTCTGCGCACCGCAGCCCGCCGGCCCGATCTGCTGCAGGCCCGCACACTGACCGACGAGGAAAAGCAATGGCTGCGGGAAAACGGATATCAGGAGGAAACGATATGAAAATCAGCATTATCTTTCACAGCAAAACCGGCCACACAGAGAAGATGGCCGACATGATACGGAAGGGTCTGGAATCGGTTCCGGACACCGAGGTCCGGTATTTTCCACTCAAAGACGAAGAAAACTGGGACACAGACTTCCTCGCGGAGAGCCGGGCAGTCCTGTTCGGCACCCCGGTCTACTACGCCAATATGTGCTGGCAGATGAAGAAATGGTTTGATACCAAAGGCGCCAAATACAAACTCGGCGGCAAGATCGGCTCTGCGTTTGCCACCGAGAACAGCCCTTTCGGCGGCGGAGGCGAGCTGGCCATCATGAGTATCTACAACCACATTCTGGTCTACGGGATGCTGGTCTATTCCAGCGGCTCCGAATACGGCATGCCGCCGATCCACATCGGACCGACCGCGGCGGCCGGCAATCTGGATTCCTGCAGAGACCAGTGCATCCGCTACGGCAGACAGATCTCCACGAAAGTCCACGAGCTGTTTGACTGAGCTTCCGACAGACAGCACAAAAACAGCGGACAGCCCTTTCCGGCTGTCCGCTGTTTTTTACTCGTTGTAATGAGAATTGTAATTGAATATGACGTAGTAATACGACGGCTTGCTGAGGTCGAATCCGGTGACAAAACCTTCGCCGCGGTTCGGATCTATGGAACTGGCAGCATCGTCGGTCGTCGTGCCGACCGCGTCCTCGACAATGGTCGTCTCCTCGGTTGGGTCGGTGGTCTCCTCAGAGGGGTCCGTCTCCGTCTCATCGGCCGACGGGGAGTACGGGTTGGAAAAAGTCAGCGTAACATAGCCGATTTCACCCGGATAGTACATCCACGGGTCGTCGGAGTCCTCCCCGGTGAGAATCCGGTCCGAGTTGGACCAGGCGAGAAGCTCCTGGTCGCTGTCGTCGCTGGCTGCATAGAGCTCAATGTGGTCGATGTCGAAATAAGCTCTCGTGTCCAGACCGTTGTAGATATAGGCATTGACGATTAGTTTGTCTCCGGAATAGGAGGCCTTGATCGGCATAATCTGGAGGTCGCCGGCGCCCGCCTCGACATTCTGAACAATGGTATCCGGCAGAGTGTCTTTGACATCGTCGAAGTAATAGTGCTTCGGTGCCTCTTTCTCACGGCTGTCCGGAACGCCTGGCGTATCCTGACGTTCCAGCTGAGGCCGGAACGAAGAGACAGCTGGGACTTTGTTCGCCTTCGGCGGCGATTTCACCAAATCTTTGGCGGAGCTGGAATCCTGGTTCGACGCATCTTCATAGGAAAAGTCCGGGAGATTATTGTAGTCATGCGACTGGGCATTCTGATTGGGGCGGTTGGACCGGTTCCCATTGGAGTGCCCGCTGTTGACCGCCAGTACGACGACCACTGCAATAATGGCAGCCAGCAGGACGATAAGGACGATCATCAGGATGCGGTTCCGTTTCCGGTGCTTTTCCTGGTCCGGTCCGCCTTCTTCTGGCGGCGCCTCTTCGGCCTCTTTTTCCTCCGTGGTAAATGTGGAAGGACGGCTGGCCGATTCCCTCTGCTCCGCATCCTGCTGATTGGCCGCTGCGGCGCGCCGCCTCAGCTCATCCGCCTGTGTATTTTCCGCAGGTTCTTCCGAATTCCAATGGTTTGGGGAGTGGATGGAGGCCTCCAGATTTTTTCCACAGTACGGGCAGACATGGGAATCTTCCGGAATCTGTCTTCCGCAGTATTTACAGATCATAATTATTTTGCCATACCTTCAACAATTGCCTTGGTGTCGCGGGCAATCATAAGTTCTTCGTTGGTCGGGATAAGGAAGATGTCGACCTTGGAGTCCGGGGTGTTGAGCTGTGCCTCTTTGCCGCGGAGCCCGTCGTTCTTCTCTTTGTCAATTTTAATGCCGAGGAATTCCAGCTTCTCGCAGATGCCCTCACGGACATTGGCGCCGTTCTCGCTGATGCCGGCCGTGAAGACCAGTGCATCGAGCCCCTGGAGAGCGGTCATGTAGCCGGCAATAATCTTCGGAACCTGATAGTAGAAGATGTCCAGTGCGAGCTGGGCACGCACGTTGCCGCCGGCTGCGGCAATTTCGACGTCGCGCATGTCGGAGGAGACGCCGGAGACACCGAGGAAGCCGGATTTTTTGTTCATCATAGTGCTGGCCTCAGCCGGAGTCATATGTTCCTTCTCCATGATGAAGGTGACGGCGGACGGGTCGACAGCGCCGCAGCGGGAGCCCATGATAAAGCCGTCCAGCGGGGTCAGGCCCATAGAGGTGTCGATGACTTTGCCGTCCTTGACGGCAGTGATGGAAGAGCCGTTGCCGAGATGGCAGATGATAACCTTGCGGTATTCCGGATGCAGCTCATGGAGCCGGGTGCTGACATAGCGGTGGGAAGTGCCGTGGGCACCGTATTTCCGGACCTGATACTTTTCATAATATTCATACGGGAAAGGATAGATATACGCTTTCGGCGGCATTGTGCTGTGGAAGGCGTTGTCGAAGACGACGACTTCCGGCTTGTCCATTCCGAAAACTTCCTGCGCCGCATTGATGCCCTCAATGTGGGCCGGGTTGTGCAGCGGTGCGAGATCGTTCAGAGAAGCAATGCCCGCTTTGACCTCTTCGGTGACGAGGCAGCTCTCTTTGAAGAGGGCGCCGCCCTGTACGACGCGGTGGCCGATGGCGGTGATTTCATCCAGCGAGTCGACCACTTTCAGGTCGCCCTCTGTGATGAGCTTTTTGACCTCATAAAATGCAGCGGTATGGTTCGGGAGGTCAATCTCAAACTTCTTCTCCCGGCCGTCCGCCGTGCTGGCCTTGATTTTGCCGTCAATGCCGATGCGCTCACAGAGTCCCTTCGCGACCATCTGCTCGCCGTCCATATCGATCAGCTGATATTTCAGGGAAGAGCTGCCGCAGTTGATAACCAGAATTTTCATGCAATTCATCCTTCCAACGATTCAAACATATCTTCAATTTCAAAGATTTATCCGATTATAACACAAGGCGCACACTCTCGAAAGAGTGTACGCCCTGGAATTCTGCGGTTTCAATTTTTCATTTAAAAATAGAAGTTGTATGCGACCTTGTAGTTCTCCTGGCGGTAATAGGTTGCCGTGAGATTCTGCTGGTCGTAGATTGAGGTCCACTCAGTGGTGTGCTCATCGTCGCTGAAGTTGCTCTTCGCAACGGAGTGCATGGTGTCGCGGAGCATGGTCTTGTCCATCGTCGGATGGTCTGCCATCGCCTTGACCAGATTCTTATAGCGGATCATGGACTGCGCGGTGCCGATGCCGTACTTCGGACCCTGGGTCAAGTAGAAGTTGGTGTTGATGGGGCTGTCTACCACGCTCATCTGGTTGTTGATGTACTCGACAACGCAGTGTTTGCCGGTAGCATCGGTGATGGCCAGGTGAATCATGAAGCCGTCCCAGGTGTGGAAGTCACTGTTCTTCAGGATGTTCAGCGCCTCATCGACGGTTGCCGCTTTATCGAGAATAGTGCGGATGGCGGAGATGCAGATCTGGTTGGTCTTGCCGGAATCCTGATTGACAACGGCATCGTCTGCAATCATGTTGACGGAGATTGTCAGTCCCTTTTCGTTCATGCCGTCCAGCGGGATCCAAAGTGCGATTCGTTTGTAGACGGAATCCGGTACCTTGTCGGCGAGGTCGCCGAGGCTGCTGGTGATGAAGTCCATATCTGCAGTAGAGATGGATTTGTAGCCGTCCGTCGGCTCATCCTCGACAATATACATGCCGCAGGGGCTGTAGTCGAAGTTGCGGCCAAAGAGATAGCCGCCCTGGCCGTTGGAGATCTGCAGCGAGCTGCAGCCGAACTGCGGGATGTTCAGGGTATCCGCCAGCGCCGGAACCGCGAGATTTCTGGCAAGGAAAAGAACCAGATCCTGAATGGAGCCTGCACCGCCCTGCTCAAGAAACTCGTCGACTTTGTCGTCGCCTTTAAACTTGGTTACCTTGGTATTGTCGTTGATGGCAACCACTTTATCGTTCGGGGTAACCCGATAGCTGTGCGGGTCGCCGGTGTAGACATTTTTCGGGCCGGCCGCAAAAGCAAACGAGGCACAGCAGGTCAGGACCATAAGGACGGCCAGAACTGCGGCGACTGCCGTGCGGCAGGCAGATTTCATGTGCGTTTTCATAAAGTTTTCCTCCGTTTTCGTTTCTCCCGGGTACCGATAACCGCAGAACATCGATATCACCGTATAACCGTATTATATCCTACAGTCTGTCAGGTAGACAGGGGGAAAGGCAAATTCCATACAAAATTCCATTATTCTGTCCTATTTCACATCAATAGAGATCGTCGCCCTCTCCTGCAGAACCCGGCCGATTTCCCGTACAGCAATGTTTGAGAGCACAACGGCAAACGTCAGTGCAGCAGAGACCATCTGCAGAGCAGTGCGGTATTCCACGTGAATCAATCTTTTTTTCATCGTAATCCTCCCTTTCCGGAGTTCTGGATACTGCTATCGTAATACAGGCAATTGTTGAATACATGTAAAAAATCGCCCAGCCGCTTTATCGAAAAATAACTTATTGTAACACCAAATTTAACAATGTCGATGTTCCGATATTTATCAATTTCCATAACATGCAAATATTTTTATCATTCCTTGAAAATTGATTATGTTTGTTTCATTGTTGTCCAATTTTAAATATGCCATGTTCAATGGTACAGATTGGAAAAAATTTGTTAGGTAAATGGATTTTTCCCTTCTGAATTAAAAAATAGAAAAGGAGAAAAAAGAACAACATGAGAAAAACCATTGCTAAAGTGCTCGGCCTCGTTCTGGCTGCTGCCATGATGGTCAGCTGTGTCTGCGTCTCTGCATTTGCTGCCGGTTCCGTCGACTTCTTTACTAAGACTCTGAAGTTCGCCACCGCTGTAGGCGATGCTGCTCAGCAGCCGATAAAACAGCTGACAACCGTCAACAATTTTGGAGCCAGCCTCATGAACGTAGGCGCCAAAGGTCTGAACCTCGGCACTACGGCTCTGCTTGAGACCCCGACCAAGGCTCTCAATCTTGGAACGGCTGTCAAGAACGGCGCTACCGCTTCTATCAAGCTCGGCACCGCGGCTGGAAATGCCGGCAAAACCGGCCTTGACGTGGCCAACAGCGCCGTCAAGCTCGGCACGACTGCCAGCAAGGGCCTGAAAGATTCCGCTGCCAGCGGTACGAAGCTTGCAACTGCAGGCCTCAACCTTGGCAAAGCCGGCCTCGACGTCACCACCAGCGGCGTCAAACTCGGAAGCGCAGTCAACTCCGGCGTTAAGAACGGCGTTGCCTCCGGCCTTGGTGTCGCAAACGGCGGCCTCAAAGTCTTTAACACCGTTGCAGATGCACTGAATCCGCTCTCCACGATCAACACCGGTCTCAGCCTTGTCAACGGCGGCATCGACCTCTATCAGAACATTCAGGAACTGAAGAGCAGCAAAGATTCTGAAAATGCTCCGGCGGAAGACCCGCAGGTTGCAGAAGAAGTCACCACCCCCGCTGTTGATGCATAACGGAAGGAGAATCTCAGATAATGAAAAAGACACTTTCCAAAGTGCTTGCCGTTATCCTCAGCTTGACTCTCTTCGCCAGCTGCACTGCTCTTTCCGCCTCTGCACAGGGCCTGAGTACCGTAATTCAGGTTGCTCAGGTTATCAGCAAAGCTAAGTCCTATATTGATCTCGCCAGCAGCGGCAGTGACTCCGTCAAAATGGTCACCGGTCTGAGCAAAACCAACGTGGAGTATGCAAAATCAATCGTTACGCTCGGCACATCCTACATTGACCTCCAGCAGGCCAAGGGGACCGTCCCGAAAGATGTCATTAAGCTTGGAAAAGCTGTAATCGACAGCAAAAAAGCGAACGGTAACCTTGCAAAAGCAGCTGTTGAGGCACTTCCGGTTCTTCCGACGACCGCCATCAGTGCACTGAAGCTGAAGAGCTCGGTTGGTTCCGTTATTCCGCAGGCACTTCTCAGCGATGCCAAACTCGGCATTGCAGCCGCACAGGTTGCACCTGCTGCAATCAAGTACATCCCGAGCATAATCAAGCTTGGCGCTGCAGGGATCTCTGCAGTCGGTGATAATGCCAAGGCAGATTTCGACATCGTCAAAAACGGGGTCAAACTTGGCAGCACCGCACTCTCTTCCGGCCCGAGTCTGTCCGATGGCATCAACGCAGTTAAAGTTGGTGTCCAGGGCGTCAAACTCGTCAAGAATCTGAGAGAGGAACCGGAGACCCCCGAGGCTCCGACTTCCGATCCTGAGATCCCGCCGGCAGCTGAAACGACGCCTGCTCCGGAAGCGGTTTCCGTTTCCCTGGCTGATTAATTCGGCAAAGCATTCCAACAAAAGACTGTCACACAGGTCCACCGGGCTGTGCGGCAGTCTTTTTTAATGACTCCAGAGGGTCTCCCCACTCTGCGCCGCAAAAGAAAAGACAGCCCCTGCCGTTCACTCGGCAGGAGCTGTTCTCTGTCATCTGTAATCTTAAAAATCTTCTCCCATCCGCCGGGCCTGAGCGGCGGCGGTCCGGATGAGCTCTTCGCTCTCGCCGGGGTACTGTTCGAATCCGCCCGCGTAGAGGTATTCAAAATGCGGGATGCCAAAGGCTTTACTGAGCTGCCGCCAGTGCTCCACGCCAATGCTGTTATCCTGTTCCGGCGGGCTGCCAACGGTCAGATAGGCCAGTTTTTCGGCGTTGCAGCAGCCGCATGTCCCCCCGCCGGGTTTCCTGCGGTAGCAGATGCCGTCCACAGAAATGTACTCAATGTACAGCTGCAGCTGGGCAGGATAGCTCAGGTCCTGAAACGGGGCGCCGATCAGAACGCGGTCTGCGCGCTGAAACCGCCGTGCGAAACGAAAAACGGGGTTGTCGTACTCGCCTTCGGATGCGAGCTGGTCCCGCTCCTTTAACATGCGCATATTCATAGGGAGCAGGATTTCGCTGCGCAGATCCTCAATTTCCACGGCATCTGCCGGATGGCGTCTGCGGTACCCATCCAGGAACGCACTGCATATGGTGTTGGTCCGCGAGCGGTCGCCGCGCGGGCTGATGCAGCAGTTGACAAACAGCAGGTGATTCATGACGTTCGACTCCTTCGATTCATACTCCCTGATTTAGAGTATAGGGGTCAGCCGACCTGCTCCGATTGTGAGAAAAAGAACGTTATTCCTCTGCGATCTTCTCAAATGCAATCCGCGGCATATCGTCCTCCGGGACGTGTACGGTCCCGCAGCGGCGGAAGCCGTTTTTCGTCAGCATACCCTGCATCACCTTGTTGTCCCCGTGGGTGTCCATGCGCAGATGCGGGTGCTGCTGAAAGGCCCAGGAGATACAGAAACTCCCAATGCCCTTACCCGCCCCGTCCGCAGCAATTCGATGCACCACGGCATAATCCTCGTCCCCGATCCACGCGCCGTCCTCAATCTTCCGGTAGTATGGATCATACGCATAGTTGTAATAGAAAACAGCGACGGTCCGGCCGTCTTCGTCACAGACATAGCAATGCCCCTGTGCAATGTCCTGCTCAATCAGGCTCTGCGGCGGCCACGATTTTCCCCATTGATTCGGGTTGCCGTGCGCCGCCATAAAGGCCCGTGCACGGGCATAGATTTCCATGATACGCGGCAGGTCTTCGTTGGTTCCGGGTCGAATGGTTCTCATAATATCGACCTCCTCTGCCGCTATTCTATCACAAAAACGCCCGACCGAAACCGGCCGGGCATTTTTGACAATATGTGAATCGCCTCAGGAAAGCGAGGTGTTGGTGCTGCCGAACGGGCTGGAGCCGTCTGCATTCTGCAGGAATACGTGCTCCGGCCGCGGGAGTTTGATGTGGATGGTCTCGCGGAGAACATCCTCGACGGTCTCCACCGGGATAATATTCAGACGGCCGCGGACCTCTTCGGGGACATCGCGCAGATCCTCTTCGTTTTCTTTCGGAATCAGGACCTTGGTGATACCTGCGCGGTCAGCCGCAATCAGCTTCTCTTTCAGTCCGCCGATGGGGAGTACGGCGCCGCTGAGGCTGATCTCGCCGGTCATGGCGATATGCGGATCTACCTTGATGCCGGTGAACAGCGAAGCCAGTGCCGTAAACAGGGTGATACCGGCAGACGGGCCGTCCTTCGGGGTGGCGCCGGCCGGGACATGGATGTGGATGTCCTGTTCCTTGAAGGCCGCCGCATTCAGCGGAAGGCGGGACTTCAGGAGACTGACCGCAATCCGGGCCGATTCCTTCATGACGTCGCCGAGCTGACCGGTCAGAATGATCTGGCCGCTTCCTGGCATGGCTGTGGTCTCAATGAAGAGGATCTCGCCGCCCACCTGGGTCCAGGCGAGGCCGGTGACGACGCCCGCCGGGCTGTTGAGATGGATTTTCTCATGGTAGGAGACTTTCCGGCCCAGAATATCCTCCAGGTCGTCCAGCTTCACCGTAATCGGCGCCTCCGCCTTTCCGGATACAAGCTTCTGCGCCGCCGAGCGGGCGATGGTCGCAAGCTGTTTCTTCAGGCCGCGGACGCCGCCCTCCATTGTGTAATCACTGATGATGCGGCGCATGGTGTCATCTTCGATGACCAGCTGTTCTGCCGTAAGTCCGGTGTCGTCCAGGACTTCGCCGAGCAGATGCTCTTTGCCGATATGGAACTTCTCCTGGTCGGTATAGCTCGAGATCTGAATGACCTCCATCCGGTCCAGCAGCGGCGCCGGGATGGTCTCCAACGTGTTCGCCGTGGCGATAAAGAATACGTCCGAGAGGTCATAGGGCAGATCGAGATAATGATCCGTAAAGGTGCTGTTCTGCTCCGGGTCCAGGACCTCGAGAAGGGCCGAGGACGGGTCGCCGGCGAAGCCGCCTTCCTGGAGCTTGTCGACTTCGTCGAGCACCATGACCGGGTTGGTGGTGCCGGCCTGCTTGATGCTCTGGAGAATGCGGCCGGGCATTGCACCGACGTAGGTGCGGCGATGGCCGCGGATCTCGGACTCGTCCCGGATGCCGCCGAGACTGATCCGGACATATTTCCGGCCAAGGGCTTTCGCAATGCTGCGGCCCAGGCTGGTCTTGCCGGTTCCGGGCGGGCCGACGAGGAGCAGGATGGAGCCCTGCTTGTCCTTCTTCATCTTCATGACAGCCAGATGCTGCAGAATACGCTCTTTCACCTTGTCCAGGCCATAGTGGTCGGCATTGAGAATGCGCTCCGCCTCATTCAGATCGATGTCTTTGCTCTCGGTCTTCTTCCACGGGAGCTTCAGCATAAAGTCAAGGTAGTTGCGGATGACGCTCTCCTCGGCGCTGCCGGGGCCCTGCATCTTGAGCTTCTCCACCTCTTCCATGGCGGCCTTCTCAATGTCTTCCGGCATGCCGGCTGCCTTGATGCGCTCCTCATAGC
>R19__coassemble_498_pt1 | contig 17447 bp, 17 predicted proteins | sample R19__metabat2_high_PE_001 | metagenome-assembled genome bin R19
CGCACGGGTCTCTTCCTTGGAGAGGTTGATGGCACAGAAGACGAAGTCGACGAGATCTTTAATTTTGTCGATATCTTTCTCAGCGTCCATGACAACGATATCTTTGACATTTTCCGGCATGGGGATGGAGAGTTTCCAACGGGTGCCGACGGCATCTTCATAACGTTTTCCGGCGGTGCGGGAGCTGGCCGCAAGGACCTTGACGTTGAACCACGGGTGGTTTTCGAGAATCGTCGTGAACCGCTGTCCGACCATTCCGGTGGCACCGATGATGCCGACATTATACTGTTTCATGGTGAAACCTCCAATTTGAATTCTTCTGGATTGATGAAAATCGGTTGTAAACCAAAAATCTTTGCCCTATAATAAAGCAGTTATTGCCCCTGAAACCAGAAAATGGTTTTCTATAAAAAGGTTATTTAAAAATATATAACAGGGGGCAGATAAAGTCAACAAACCCCAATGACAAGATTTCCACAAAGAGAGGGAGGGGGAACCATGAAGAAATCAGACTTTTATTACGATCTTCCCAAGGAGCTGATTGCACAGCATCCGGCGGAGCCGCGGGACTCTGCGCGTCTTATGCATATAGATCGAAAAACAGGCGGTATCGAACATCGCATTTTCCGCGACGTGACCGACTATCTGCAGCCCGGAGACTGTCTGATAATTAACGACACAAAAGTTTTGCCGGCACGGATTTACGGCGTCAAAGACCCGACCGGAGCCGTTGTTGAGTTTCTTCTGCTGAATCAAACCAGCAAAGATGAGTGGGAATGTCTGACGCGTCCGGGAAAACGCGCCAAAGAGGGCAGCCACTTTGTCTTCGGTGAGGGAAAAATGCACGGTACGGTGGTCCAGGTCAAAGAGGACGGCAACCGTGTCATACGTTTTCAGTACGAGGGGAACTTCTTTAATATTCTGGATGAAATCGGCCAGATGCCGCTTCCGCCTTATATCAAGGAGCAGATCCAGGATAACGATGAATACCAGACGGTCTATGCGGACAAGCTCGGTTCTGCCGCCGCACCGACGGCAGGTCTTCATTTTACGCCGGAACTCCTGCAGAAAATAAAAGATATGGGTGTGAACATTGGAAAGGTCACGCTCCATGTCGGCCTCGGGACATTCCGACCGGTAAAGGCAGAAAATGTCGAGGACCACACGATGCATTCGGAGCACTACTGGATGCCGAAAGAGACGGCGGACCTTATCAATCGCACCCATGCAGAAGGACATCGCGTCATTGCAGTCGGCACCACATCCTGCCGCACCATTGAGGCAGTTGGAACCAAACTCGGGCGGATTGATGAGGACGAGGACTGGACCAGCATTTTCATCTACCCTGGCTATCAGTTCAAATGTATGGATGCCCTTATTACCAACTTCCATCTCCCGGAGAGCACGCTCATTATGCTGATTGCGGCTTTTCTCGGCTACGATAAGACAATGGCCGCTTATCACACGGCTGTTGAGGAGAAATACCGTTTCTTCTCCTTCGGCGACGCAATGATGATATCTTGAGGGTGCTTTTATGTACGAGTTAATCAAAACAGAGGGAACCGCCCGCCGCGGCGTGTTTCACACGGTCCACGGAGATATCCAGACACCAGCTTTCCAGAATGTCGCGACGGACGGCGCCATTAAGGGAGGCGTTTCCGCCTATGATCTCAAAAATCTCTGCTTGACGCAGATCATGCTCTGCAACACCTACCACCTCCATGTCCGCCCAGGCGATCAGCTGGTTTATGACATGGGCGGTCTTCACCGATTTACGGGCTGGGACGGTCCTATCCTTACCGACAGCGGCGGTTTTCAGGTCTTCTCTCTGGCAAAGCTCAACCAGATTACGGAGGAGGGCGTTCAGTTTCACTCGCACGTGGACGGACGGCGGCTCTTTATCGGGCCCGAGGAGAGCATGCAGATCCAATCCCATCTCGGATCTACGATAGCCATGGCGTTTGATGAATGCGTCAAAAATCCGGCGGAGTATGATTATGCCAAAAAGTCAACGGAGCGGACCACGCGCTGGCTGATCCGCTGTAAAAAGGAGCTGGACCGGCTCAATTCGCTGCCGGAGACGCTCAACCCGCAGCAGATGCTGTTTGGCATAAATCAGGGATGCACCTATGAAGATCTTCGGATTGCGCATATGAAGGAGATTGTATCGCTGGATCTGGACGGCTATGCCATCGGCGGTCTGGCGGTCGGGGAGCCGAAAGAGGAGATGTACCGCATTATTTCCGAAGTGGAACCGTATATTCCGGCGAATAAAATTCGCTATCTGATGGGGGTTGGAACACCTGGAAATATTATTGAATCGGTATACCGCGGCGTTGACCTGTTTGACTGTGTCATGCCGAGCCGGAATGCAAGGCACGGTCATCTGTTCACCTGGAACGGCATTATCAATCTGAACAATGCCAAATACGCCAAAGATGAGGATCCGATCGACTCCAAATGCCGCTGCCCTGTCTGTGAGCACTACAGCCGTTCTTATCTACGCCATCTGATGAAGGCGGGGGAGGTGCTGTACCTGCGCCTGGGAGTTCTGCATAACTTATATTTTTACAACAGTCTGATGGAACGAATCCGCAGAGAGCTGGATGCCGGGACATTTTCTTCCTTCCACGACGAATACGTCCAGGCGCTGGATCAGCGAATTTAACAGTTCGTACATTGCAATCACGGTTTCGTATTGATATAATTTAATAAATTATGTTTCATGTTATTTTAGGAGGTTCCGTAATGGATCTTGCATCTCTCTCATTTCAGCTGCTTGCCGGCAGTGCCAAAGGCGCCAGCGGCGCTTCGGGCAGCGGTACAATCTGGCTCATCGTCCTTCTCGTCTTCTTCGTAGTCTATATGTATTTTATCTCCCGGAGAGATAAAAAGCAGAAGCAGGCCGAGAGTGAGATGCGCGACAACATGAAGGTCGGCGACGAGGTATTGACCATCGGCGGCGTTATGGGCCGCGTGGTCTCCGTCAAAGAGGACTCTGTCGTCATTGAGACCGGCGCTGACCGCAATAAAATCCGTTTTACCAAATCTGCTATTGCCACGAATATGTCCAATGACAAACGTGTTGAGGCAGCCAAGGCAGAGCAGGAGGCGGCCAAAAAGGCGGCCAAGGCCAAAAAGAAGTCCGGAAAAGCTGACAAATAACAAATTTTTTAGAAGCGGCAGGACCGCTGCAGAACTCAATGTTCTGCAGCGGTCCTGTTTATTTTTATCTGCTGTTTGGTGCGGCTTTGCTGTCAGCTCTCTGATTTCTGATCCTCTTTCAGTTTCTTCTGCACCGACTTGCTGTTCAGCGGGTTGGAGTCGACTGCGTCTTTCAGATTGTCATTGACCACGTGGGTATAAATCTGCGTGGTACCAACATTTTCATGGCCAAGGATCTCTTTCAGCTGCAGGACGTCAACATGGCCGTACTGGTACATGAGGGTGGCAGCTGTGTGACGGAGTTTATGGACCGAGTAGCCGTCGAGGCCGGCTTTCTTCAGGTCATCCTTGACAATGTGCTGTACCGTCTTTGGACTGATTCGCTGCTTGCGGCTGCTGAGAAACAGTGCCTCTGGGTCTTTGACGCCGTCTTTGGGCCGTACGCGCAGATAGGAGTTGATGGCGTCTATGCAGGCGTCATTCAGATAGACCGTTCTCTCTTTGTTGCCTTTCCCGGTAATGCGTACCGTGTGGTCCTGTCGGATATCGGTATAGTTGAGGCTGACCAGCTCGGAGAGGCGCATGCCGCTGTTGAGAAACAAAGTGACAATAGCGTAGTCGCGCTCTTTATGTCTTCCTTCATTAGTGGATTCCAGCAGATCTACGCTCTCATCCAGGGTCAGATATTTTGGAAGCGTTTTTTTCAGTTTTGGGGTGTCGAGCTCCTGCATGGGGTTGTATTCCAGAATATGCTCCTGTACGGTGCAGTATTTGAAAAAAGCACGGAGAGTGGAGACTTTTCTGGCCCGGGTAGTGGCTGAATTGCGACGGACGTCTTTGCAGTAGCTCAGGAAAGCATAGGCATCGGTCAGTGTGACCGTCTGAAGGAAAGCCTCATCAACTTTCCGGATATCGATGGCATCAAATTTAGTCTCTTTCGGAACTTTGCCGCGGTCCATCAGCAGAAAGCGGAAAAAGGTCCGCAGGTCCAGCGCATACTCAGAGATTGTATTGGCGGACTTATTGCGAATGGCACCCATATAATTGAAAAAGCGGACGACGATATCTGGAAACTCGTCATAATTTTCTCGGGTGATCATATAGAGAATTCCTCACTTGCTGTATCATTTTGTTCCAGTTTACACCCATCCAGAGAAAAAGGGAAAGGCAAATCAATATTTGGGAATGAACGGCAGTTATGACGGAGGAAATTGCGTCCTGGCCAAACTGCTGTTTCGATTCCCAAAAAGATGGAAAAATGAAAAATGAATCGGACCGATTATTCATTTTTGAGAGATGACACTTTCCACTTGTCCGACCGCAGAGAGAAGAAATTTCAAATTAGTAAATAGCTCTTTTTCACAAACAATTTCGACAAAAAATTGCTGTTTTTGTGTGCAAATACAACAACTCTAAAAAATCAAAAATATTTTTTTAAATTCGAAAAAAATCGCGAAAACAGCTATTGTCTTTTTAATTTTGAAGTGGTATAACTCGCATTAGTAACAGGCATGCCATATTTTTCACAATTTTGCAAAAATTGACAATACCATTTTACGGTACGTGAAATTTATGCGCTGTTACGGAACCGATACTCGAAAAACTGATATTCGGATTGACGCCTATGACAAATCCAAAATTGGAAAAGAGAATTCTTCAAATTTCATTTTGCCTGTTTTGCATTGCAATGGCGGTTATCCTTATCGTTTTTCCGGAACGGCTGATGGGGGCGTTTGGCCTGCTGACCGGCACCGTATGCGGTGTCCTTATTTTTGCAGCCACTTCTCATCTCTACAGTCAAATCGGGAAACAGAAGACAGGCGGACAAATGGTGCTGCCCTCGCTGCTGCTGATTCTTGCATTTCTGGCTGCTGCCGCTGTTCTATTTGTAACGGTCCGCCTTTCATCGCATATGTTTTTTTGGTGCGACGTGACCGGCCTTCTGCTGGTGCCTGCGGGAACCAATCTGTTTGTTCTGGCAGAAGTCACAGGTATTATTCATACCAATTACTATGTGTGAATCGCAGTAAAATCCATCTGGAAAAGAGGGAACTTCAAAATTGGATACCGAAGCGCTATTCAATCATCAGGTAATGTTTACCATACCTCTTGGTAAGCTGAAGGTCCCGGTGACAGATACGGTTGTGGTCATGTGGATTATCATGGCGGTCATCATTATCCTGGCACTGGTCCTGGTTCGGCCGAAGAAGTTCGAAAAGGTTCCCAAAGGCAAGCAGCTCTTTGCCGAGACAGTTGTCAATGGAATCGGGAACATCATCGGACCGAACATGGGAAAGAAATACAAGGACTTTGTCCCGTATTTCGGCACCATCCTCATCTTTCTCGTCTTTGCCAACATCGCCAGCATTTTCAACTTAATTCCATCGGCAGAACTTATGCACCATTGGACCGGGAACGTCTACAGTCCCTGGCTTCAGATTGAGCCGCCGACGAGTGACTTGAATATTCCGCTGGTTCTGTCGCTGATGACGGTTTTCCTTATTCCTATTTCTGCAATTAAGTATAGGGGAATCAAAGGATACGGGAAGAACTTCCTTAAGCCGACGCCCATCATGCTGCCCTTTAATATTTTGGACTACGTGACCAGGACGCTCTCGCTTACGCTCCGGCTTTACGGCAACGTGTTCGCCGGGGTTGTCATTATGGACCTGCTCTATGCCGGTTCTGTGTTCATCAAACCTATAGTCCCGCTGGCAAGCGCCTTTTTTGACCTGTTTGACGCAGGACTTCAGGCATACATCTTTGTTTTTTTGTCTTCCATCTATGTTGGGGAAGCCATTCAAGATTAACTAGGAGGATTTTATCATGAGTTCAGGATTAATCGCTATCGCAGCCGCAATTGCAATGCTTACCGCCATCGGCGCCGGCATCAGCCTCGGTCTTGCATCCGGCAAGGCATCTGAGAGTGTCGCCCGCAACCCGGAGGCTTCCGGTAAAATCATGTCCACCGGCCTTATTTTCGCCACCCTCGCCGAGGTTACTGCAATCTTCGGTTTCGTAATCGCAATTCTTATTTACGCAAAAATCTGACCGTAAGCAGGGGAGTGTAACATGCTCGAAAGTATCAACTTATACACCATGGTCTTCGCACTCATCAACCTTCTTATCCTGTTTTTCGTGCTGAAGAAAGTGCTGTTCAAACCGGTCATGAATTATATGCAGAAGCGTTCGGACGGCATCGCCGAGGACCTGAAAACCTCGGAAGATGCCAAGAATGACGCCCTTGCTCTGAAAGACCAGTATGAGACACAGATGAAGTCGGCGAAAGCGGAAGGTCAGAAGATCATTGACGACATGACGGCACGCGCCAATAAAATCTACGATGAGACCGTTGCAAAAGCAGAAGACGAGTCCAAGCAGATTATCGCCCGTGCCCAGGAAGATGCCGCCCGTGAGCATGAGAAGGCCATCAAAGAGTCGAAAGCTCAGATTTCCGGTCTCGCCATTGCCGCGGCCTCCAAAGTCATCCAGGCAAATATGAACACCGAGAAGAACCGTGAGCTGGTAGACAAATTCCTGAAAGAAACTGGTGCTGCATAATGTCACTGATATCTGAGCGTTATGCGGAAGCATTTTTTGAGATTTCGAAGGGGAAAGGAAAGCTCGACCAGGCTCTGGAGGAACTTGATTTCCTCCGGCAGGTCTGGTTCTCTCAGGAGAATCTCCGCGGGTTTCTGAAAAACCCACGGAAGAGTCCCGGAGACAAGGAAAAAGCCGTCCGCGGTATTTTCTCGGATGTTCTTTCCGATGACACTCTTCACCTGGTCCTTCTTCTGCTTCGGAAAAACCGAATGGAACTCCTGCCCGACATCTATCAGGATGTCGCAGCATGGAAGGATCAGTCTCAAAACATCATCAGCATAACCGTAACAACCGCCGAAAAGGCGGAGCCCGATGTCATCAGACAGATTTCGAAGCGCTTCTGCAGCAAGTATCATGCGGCAGATGCCCATGTCAGCGAGGTAATTGACCCCGCTATCATCGGCGGCGTTATCGTCCAGGTGGGCGACGACCGGTATGATGACTCTGTTGCGGGCCAGCTGAAAGCTCTCCAGACCCAGCTTGTCCAGGGCTGAGGGCTTTTTGTTTGAATCAAGAGTATTAGGGTGAAACGAATGAAACTGAAACCTGAAGAGATTACTGCCGTCATCAAGGAGCAGATCGAGAATTACGACAGCGCTACGGCTGAAGAAAAAATCGGTTATGTCCTCCAGTCCGGTGACGGCATTGCAAAAATCTACGGTCTGAGAGACGCCATGTACGGCGAGCTGCTGGTCTTTGAGAACGGCGTTGCCGGAATGGCCATGAACCTGGAGGAAGACAACGTCGGCTGCATTCTCCTCGGCTCGGACCGTGAAATTAAAGAGGGAATGACGGTAAAGAGTACCGGTAAAGTTCTCTCGGTTCCCTGCGGAGACGAGCTGATCGGCCGCGTAGTAGACCCGCTCGGCAAGCCGATTGACGGCCGCGGCGCCATTCATACCGATGCCGCCCGTCCCATCGAATCTCCGGCTCCCGGTATTCTGCAGAGAAAGGCAATTGACACGCCGCTGCAGACTGGTATTGTCGCTATCGACGCCATGACTCCCATCGGCCGCGGACAGCGTGAACTCATCATCGGCGACCGACAGACCGGTAAGACCGCACTTGCCGTCGATACCATCATTAATCAGAAGGGCAAAGATGTTATCTGCATTTATGTCGCAATTGGTCAGAAGGCATCTACGGTCGCTTCCATTCAGAATACGCTGAAGAAATACGGTGCCATGGATTATACGGTTATCGTCTCTTCCACAGCAGACCAGAGTTCAACGGTCCAGTATATTGCACCCTATGCCGGCTGTGCTATGGGTGAGTATTTCATGTATGAAGAACACAAAGATGTTCTTATCATATATGATGATCTCTCGAAGCACGCAGTAGCATATCGTGCGGTATCTCTTCTGCTGAAGCGTTCTCCCGGACGTGAGGCGTATCCCGGCGATGTCTTCTATCTGCACTCCCGTCTGCTGGAACGTTCTGCAAAACTCTCTGACGATCTGGGCGGCGGCTCCATGACCGCGCTTCCCATTGTCGAGACTCAGGCAGGTGACATCTCTGCGTATATTCCGACCAACGTCATTTCTATTACCGACGGCCAGATCTTCCTCGAGACCGAGCTCTTCTATTCCGGACAGCGTCCGGCTATCAACGTCGGTTTCTCGGTTTCCCGTGTCGGCGGTGACGCTCAGCTGAAGGCCATGAAGAAGATTGCCGGTCCGCTTCGTCTGAATCTGGCGCAGTACCGCGAAATGGCTGTATTTGCCCAGTTCGGATCCGACCTCGACGAGGGGACGCGTAATAAACTCGCACAGGGCGAACGCCTCTATGAGTGCCTGAAACAGCCGCAGTACTCGCCGCTTGAGGTGGAGGATCAAATCGTGCTTCTGTTCAGTGCAGTCAACGGTTATCTGAGCGACGTTGAGACCAAAGACGTCTCCAAGTTCAACCGCGACCTGATCCGCTACGTCGAAGATACTGACCGGCCGCTTCTTGACGAACTTCTGGAAAAGAAAGCATTGGACGACACGATGACCGCCAAACTGAAATCTGATATCGAAGCCTTCAAGAGCTCCCTGGATGTCTAAGGCGGTGATCTCATGCCGAGTACAGGTGAAATTAAGCAGAGAATCCAGAGCATTGAGGAAATCCAAAAGGTTACCAATGCAATGCGCGTAGTCTCTGCATCAAAATTAAAGAGAGCGAAAGCTCAGCAGGATGATACTGCTCACTTCTTTTATGATATTGAAACGGTTATGATTGACATCCTCACCCACAGTGCGGATATTCAGAACCATAACTTTGATCAGCGTCAGCATAAGACGGGAAAGAACCGATCAGTGGGCGTTCTGGTGCTGACCGGCGACAAGGGGCTCTCCGGCGGCTATGACATCAATATCTGTAAAAAGGCGGAGGAGCTCATCCGCAGCCAGGAAGACCACCAGGTTCAGATCCTGATTGCCGGCCGCATGGGCCACGAGTATTTCCGAAAATCGGAGTTTTCCGACCTTGTAGACGAGGACTTTATTTTCCCGGTTCGAAACCCTACGGTCTACCGTGCACGGGAAATCGGTGAAATTATCCGCAAACGTTTTGACGAAGAGCTCTATGATGATGTCTACGTTGTGTATACACAGATGAAATCATCTATTTCTCAGGTTCCGACCTGTCTGAAGCTGCTTCCTCTCAATATGGACGATTTAAAGGATTCTCTCGGAATCCGGGATACCATCCAGAAGGACAGTCTGCTCAACTATGAGCCGTCTCCCCACGAGGTCTTTAAGGTACTCATTCGAAAGTATCTCAACTGGATCATCTATACCTGTTTTGTTGAGGCTTTTACCAGTGAACAGAGCGCACGCATGAATGCCATGCAGACTGCATCGGACAATGCGGAAGAAATGCTCGACAAACTAAGCCTCGACTTCAACCGCGCCCGTCAGGCGGCCATCACACAGGAAATCACCGAAATTGTCGGTGGCGCCGCCGCGCTGTAACGCGGGAACGAATCATAATCTACCAGAAAGGGCGAAACTATAATGGCAGAACATACCGGGCGCATTGCACAGGTCATTGGGCCGGTTATCGACGTCAAATTTGACTCCGGTGACCTCCCTGAGCTCTACAATGCCATCCGTATTCAAAATGACGATGAGGTCATTACCGCCGAGGTCATGCAGCATCTCGGTGAGAGGACTGTCCGCTGCGTTGCTATGTCGGCAGCAGAGGGCCTGAAGCGCGGACTTCCCGCTGTGGACACCGGTGCTCCCATCAGCGTACCGGTCGGTGAACAGACTCTCGGACGTATGATGAATGTCCTTGGTGACACTATCGATGATAAACCTGCACTGAAGGACGCAGAAAAATGGCCGATTCACCGCAGTGCACCGGCCTTTGAAGACCAGAAACCTGCAACAGAAGTCCTTGAGACCGGCATAAAAGTCCTGGACCTGCTGGTTCCTTACGCCAAAGGCGGTAAGATCGGTCTATTCGGCGGCGCCGGCGTCGGCAAAACCGTTCTTATCCAGGAACTCATTCACAATGTAGCAACGGAGCACGGCGGTTATTCCGTCTTCACCGGCGTCGGTGAGCGTTCCCGTGAGGGCAACGACCTCTGGAACGAAATGGGGGAATCCGGCGTACTGGATAAGACGTCGCTGGTTTTCGGCCAGATGAATGAGCCGCCGGGGGCCCGTATGCGCGTCGGCCTGACCGGTCTGACCGTCGCCGAGTATTTCCGCGACCAGATGCATCAGGACGTTCTTCTGTTCATTGACAACATCTTCCGCTTTATTCAGGCCGGTTCTGAGGTCTCTGCACTTCTTGGCCGTACGCCTTCTGCAGTCGGATATCAGCCGACTCTTGCAACCGATGTCGGCAGTCTGGAAGAGCGTATCACTTCAACCAAAAACGGGTCTATCACCTCTGTCCAGGCCGTCTATGTTCCGGCTGACGACCTGACCGACCCGGCCCCGGCAACCATCTTTGCACACCTTGATGCCCGTACGGTACTTTCCCGTGCTATCGTCGAGGAAGGCATCTACCCGGCGGTCGATCCGCTGGATTCTTCCTCCCGCATTCTCGATCCGCAGATTGTCGGCGAAGAGCATTATGACGTAGCACGCCGTGTTCAGGCAACGCTGCAGCGCTATAAAGAACTGCAGGATATCATTGCCGTTCTCGGTATCGATGAGCTCGGCGATGAAGATAAGAAAACGATCTACCGTGCTCGTAAAATTAAGAAGTATCTCTCTCAGCCGTTCTTTGTAGGTGAACAGTTTACCGGCATTCCGGGTAAATATGTTCCGCTGAAGGAGACGATCCGCGGCTTTAAACTGATCGTCGACGGTGAGCTGGACGATGTTCCTGAGGACTGCTTCTATAATAAAGGCACTATTGACGAGGTTTACGAAGCTGCCGAGGAACTGCAGAAGAGTTCCAAGTAAGAGTAGGGGATTCCTATGGCAAAAGAAGAAAACAAAAACTTCTACATGGTCATAAAGACACCGGAAAAGCAGTTTTTCTCCGATGTCGCCGAAGAGGTCGTCCTCCAGACGACCGGAGGGCAGATCGGTATTCTCCCGGGCTATGAGCCCATGGTGGCCGCTGTCGATATCGGTCCGATCAAAATTAAGGAACATGGAGAATGGCGGGAAGCAGTTGTATCCGAGGGCTTTATGGAAGTCAATCAGGATATGGTTGTCATTCTTGTAGATACGGCCGAGTGGCCTGAGGAGATCGATGCTAATCGGGCGAAACGGGCAGAGGAGCGTGCTCAGGAACGTCTCCAGGGAAAACTCAGTCATCTGGAGTATGTTCAGTCCAAGGCGGCACTGCAGCGTGCCATTTCCCGGCTGAAAGTCTCATCCCACCATCAGGCAAAATAAACTGCATTCTATATTTTGGCTGCCGCATCTCTGCGGCAACCTTTTTTATTTAATTTTGTAAATAGAATGAACCATTTAGCAGCTCTCTTAGTCTTAATAGATGTACAAAAAATGAGAAATCATTTCTTTGTGCACACAACGAATTTGCTTAAGGAAAAACAAAGGAGAGTTGCAAGCATGAACCAAATTGCAAGAAAAGCGGTTGCGCTTCTCGCATCCCTGACCATTGCAGCGACCAGCGCAATGGCAGTCAGTGCCCGCGGTATTTCGGATCTCTTCGGCGGCAGTTCCAAGCTCCCGTCCATCGGTTTCCAGACCTCCGCACCGTCCGGCAACTATTGGAATTACTATTCTTCTCAGCTGAACAGCAAAGAGAAGCAGGCCTATAATAAGATCTGCAATGGTCTTAGCAAAGAGGAGACCAAAATTTCTGTCCCGGTTCTCGAGCCTGCGTCCCGCACAAAGGTCTTCAAAGCTGTCTTTGCGGAACATCCCGAGTACTATTATGCAGACCGCGCTGCTCACTGGAACGGTACTGACGATGAAATGTATTTCATTCCCACTTACAACAGCTTCAAAGGCACAGAGAGCCAGGTAAAAGCCGCTGCTGATCAGTTCCTGGCCAATGCACCGAAGAACGGTTCGGACTATGAGAAGGAGCTCTATGTCCACGACAAGCTGGTTGATCAGACGACGTATCAGCTCAATGAGCCCGGCATCTACAATTCCCTCATCAACCACGTCGGCAACTGCGAAGGCTATTCTTTCGCCATGGAATACCTTCTCTCTCAGCTCGGTGTAAAATGCCGCGTCATCGAGGGTAAGGCTTACCATGCAAATGGATCTTCTGAGACTCATATGTGGAATATCGTCCGTCTTGACGGCAAAGACTATGTTCTGGATGCTACCTGGGACGATGCAGTCGGTCAGCAGCATTCCGGCTATTTTGTCTCCCACCGTTATTTCAACCGTACAAAAGACCAGATGGCTTCCGACCATGTCCCGAATAACGCATCTGAGTGGTCCACCTGCACAAATGACGATGCCAACTTTTTCAAGAAGAATGGTCTCTATTTCAAGACCTATGAGGACGCCAAAAAGTCCCTGGCCGATATTGTCAAGAAAGACCTTGACAAGAACGATTACAATGTAGCGCTGCAGTTTGGCAGCAAAGCAGAAGCAGACAAGGCGCTGAATGCTCTCGGCCCCAATTTCGGTATTCTGGATTACGTGAAAACGGCTAACCAGACTGCTGCGAATAAAGCCAGCGACAGCTCAGTCAGCTGGGATACCTCGACATCACAGAATGTTGTCATCATTTTCCTGCAGAAGTAATTTCAAATCTTGCTTTTCATACGAGCCAAGCGTATAATGAGCTAATAATAAATTATGATATGTCAGCAAGGGTGCTGTCCGTTTTCGGACAGCACCCTTTTTGTGTAATGTGGAGGACAGAAGATGGCAATGGAATTTTTGTATTTGAGCGAAGAAGACATGATTCAGGCCGGCGTAATGGATGCTGCCCGCTGTATGGATGCCATGCGTGACACAATAAGCCTGTTTGGAAAGCACGATTTTCTGCTGGGAGGTCCGCGCGGGGATGAACATGGTCTCCAGGTCAATTTCCCCGGGAAATCCGATATTCCCGGCTTCCCGCTGGACGACGGTCCGGACCGCCGCTTCAACGCCATGCCGGCCTACCTGGGCGGCCGGTATCACATTGCTGGTCAGAAATTTTACGGCTCCAACAACCACAATTTAAGGAAAGGCCTTCCGCGCTCTATTCTCATGGTCACACTCAACGATGTCGACACAGGTGCTCCAATCTGCTACATGCAGGCAAATCTGGAGAGTGCTATGCGCACCGGCGCCATGCCTGGCATGGCCGCCACCTATCTGGCCCGTAAAGATTCCAAAGTGCTGTCTCTGATCGGTCCTGGTGCCATCAATAAGTGCGCCCTGTTCTGCTACATGGAAGCTCTGCCGGGAATTGATACCATCAAGCTCCGCGGAAGTTTCAGGAACAGCCGTTCGGTACAGAGCATGACAAAATTTATTCGGGAGAGATATCCGCAGGTTAAGGAGATCATTGCCTGCGACTCGCTGGAGGAAGCCTGCAGAGACGCCGACGTAGTCAGCGAAGCGGTCTCTGTTACAAAGCAGGACATGGAAGAGATTGATCCCTCCTGGTTTCAGAAGGGTTCCACCATTTTCTCACTGAGTACGTTTTTCGTCCGTCAGTTTGACAAACTGATCGGAATGAAAATGGTTGTGGACAACTATGGTATGTATGAGAAATATCTGAGCAATTTCATTGCCCGCGGTCCGGTGGACGATTTCGGAAATAAACGGGAGTGGTGCATTATGGGAATGCATTTTGTCCATCTGGTCCGGGAAGGGAAAATTGCCCGGGAAGACGTTCTGAATCTCAGCGACATCGTTAACGGGCTCTCGGAGGGTTGTACTTCCGATGACGAAATTGTCATGTGCTCTATAGGCGGAATGCCCATTGAAGATCTGGCCTGGGGTTACGACTGTTATGAATCTGCAAAAGAGAAGGGACTCGGTACCACATTGAAGCTGTGGGATGAGCCGTTCCTGAAATAATTGGAGGCATCTATGAATAACTTTAATCTTCATATCCCTACGGATATCCATTTCGGGAAAGATCAGATTTCCTGTCTGCCCTCGGAACTGGCCAAATTCGGAAAAAATATTCTGATGGTCTATGGCGGAGGAAGCATCAAACGCACCGGACTGTATGACAAAATCAGAAATCAGCTGAAGGACTTTCATGTCGAAGAACTGCCAGGCATCACCCCGAACCCTAAAATCTCTGCGGTTCGCAGAGGTGTAGAAATCTGCAGAACTCAGAAATTCGACCTTGTCCTCGCCGTCGGCGGCGGTTCCTGCATTGACGCATCCAAAGCCATCGCCTGCGGAAACTTTTATGACGGCGATCCTTGGGATCTCGTCCTGGATAATAGCAAAGTAACCGAAGCACTTCCCATTGCTGTAGTGCTTACCATCAATGCGACCGGCTCCGAGTCCAACAACTGTGCCGTCATCTCAAACGAAGAGACGAACGAAAAGCTTGAGATTGACAGTAATGCTATCGTCCCGAAATTCTCCATTCTGGACCCGACCTATCTCTACACGCTCCCGGCTCGTCAGACGGCCGCCGGTACAGCCGATATCTTATCCCATGTCTTCGAGCAGTACTTCCAGCCGAACGACGGTGCCTATCTTTCCGACCGAGTCTGTGAAAGCGTTATCAAGACCTGCATCAAATACTGTCCCGTAGCCCTGAAAGATCCGGAGAATTACGAGGCGCGCTCCAACCTTATGTGGTCCAGCACGTTGGGACTCAACCATATTCTCTCGGCAGGCAAAGGCGGTTCGTGGTCCTGACATCCGATCGAGCATGAGCTCTCCGCATACTACGATATTACGCATGGAGTCGGACTCGCCATCATCACTCCGCCCTGGATGCACTATGTCCTGAACGATGATACCGTAGATCGATTCGCCATGTATGCGAAAAACGTATGGGGAATCGAGGAGGAGGATCCGTACAAGGCCGCCAATGCCGGAATTGACGCAACTGCGGATTTCCTGAAAAAAATCGGCATGCCGTCTACTCTGAAAGAGGTCGGAATCTGCCGCGAGAACTTCCGTGAAATGGCGGAAGAAGCAGTCCGAACCAGTTGTATTTCTACCCGAGCCTATGTCCATTTGAATGCGGATGACGTGGTTCGAATTTTCGAGGCCTGTGCAGGATGAATAATGAAAAACGACGATCTGCTGTATTCCTAGCAGATCGTCGTTTTGGTTCATTCAGTCAATTTCAATTGCCTGACAGCCGAGCAGGCGGTATTGGCTGGAGAAGGCTGAGCGGGAGAATGTCTTATATGTGGCTCCGTATGGATCCATGACATAAATATGATTTGCATCATATCCGCGCAGGACCATGACGTGGGTTCCACGGGGATAGGAGAAATAATGCCATTTTCCATCTGACCCTTTGTAATACCAGCTGTTTCTGGTTTTGGGATTGTTCATATTATAGGTCGCCCAGACCAGCATCGGCTTTCCGTGCCGCAGATTCTGGTAAAGCTGTGCCGTGGATGCACCGGTAATGTTTTTTGCTTTTTTAGTTCCGCCATGATTTGTAATTGCCTGGTTCATGGCTTTGGTGACAACCGGTGCAAATGCGCCGTATCCTGGTGAAGCAGAAGTGTATCCATGACGCGGATTTCCTGCAAACTTCTGATAGATGCTGGGGCCATAACGTGTCCCGTTAACGGTTATGACATCCTGTCGCGGGATGGTGCGAACCATTTCACTGACGGTAACGGGATATCCGTAATACTGGAGCAGAGAAGCGGAGGAGGCTGCCTCACATCCGGTGGGATAGCTGGGTTTCTGATTGACTCTCGGAACATTGAGTTTGACAGCAACAACCTTGCCGTGAGACAGGGTATAGTTTCCAGCACGCGGCCCCTGCTTGATGGAATAGGTACCGGAATTGTCCGATATCATGCCGTTCTGAATATAATAGGTGCTGTTTCCGCTGTCTATCATTCCGGTGTAGGAGCTGTCCTGGCGGCCGTTATTGACGACAATCCGTTTTCCGGAGCTGGTTTTAATAATTCCGGTTGCAGTTCCAGTTGCCTCTCCATTCTTTACCTTATACCAGGTTCCATTCAGATTCGCATAGCCATTGATGGAAGTATCCACGACTCCGTTCTGAACAACATAGGAGTGGGAGGATTTGTCCGTTCCAATCCCGTTATAGTAGCTGTCCCAGACGCCGTCCCGAATATAGTCCTTTTCCCCATTGGGGTTCTGATAGACACCATTATAGGTGCTGTCCCAACTTCCATCTGTGATGTAATACCAGGTTCCATCCTGCTGAATAAGGCCGGTAAAATCATAGGCATACCCGTTTGCATCTATGGTTGTTTTCGAAGCAAATAAATGATTTACGAGTACGACCCCATCCGGTGCAGTCTTCTGCGGTGCAGCAGATACGGCTGCAGCAGTGCCGGTGAGGATGGACAGTACCATAAAGACGCTGAGCAGAATATGGATCCATTTTCGGACGATTCGCTTTCTTTTCCTATACATTAAACTGGTCCCCCTTGTGTATATGTTGTTTGCTTTATACGCTAACTAGATGCACTGTTTTTTAAAAAAGGTTTTTAAAATTCAAAGAAAATGTGCGTACATCTCGAAGCTTCTTAACAAATTCAGGCAAATCTGAAATATATCACAAATTTGGTGATCCTTTTTGAGGGCTTCACACTCTTATAATTAGACAAAGTGAATGAGATGTTGTCGGTGCATTTATGATGAGAAGGGGCCCAGATCTATGGCAAATTTCTACACCTTCCGAGAAGGGAAGCAGGAGGAGGTCAAAGTATCTTCTGCCTTTGTCAAAGCAGTAACTGGCTGTAAAGTCTATACCTGCGTCACAAATTTTCCAATGCACATGTGCCGCTCCATTCACGGCATCAGCTTTGTTACGATCGGTTCTTATTGGGGACTGGATTCACAGACGAAATCCGGACAGACTCTGGCCCGTATGTATGAATACGACGCTTCCGGAAAGTGTCATGAGGACTCCTATCTGGAAATTGAAACCGAACATATTCCCTGTTATTTTGAAGAGGGGATGTACTCTTATCAGGAGGCATTCCTCATTGCCAATACGCCTCGGGTCATTTCCAAACTGGATTCCTGGTTTGACAGCCCCCAATACTTTATGTATTATCCAGTCCAGAACAATATCGGCATGGCGTTCGGCTATTATTCTGAGTCGCAGCTCTACAG
>R19__coassemble_502_pt1 | contig 17301 bp, 17 predicted proteins | sample R19__metabat2_high_PE_001 | metagenome-assembled genome bin R19
ATGTATACCAGCACCGCTCTCCACCAGGAAGACGGCGACTGGCAGACCCTGTTTGGACTTGACACCGTTCCTGAATTTCGAAAAAGAGGATATGCGAGCAAGCTGTTGAACCGCGTCATTCAGGATGCAAAGAGAGACGACCGCAAAGGCATTGTCCTGGTCTGCCGTTCAGGCCTGACCAAGTTCTATGAAAACCGCGGATTTAAGAATGAGGGCCGCTCCGCTTCTTCCCACTGCGGAGACCATCTTTATCAGATGCGGCTGACGTTCTGAATTTCCTGTTTGTTGAAAACCATTTTCCGGGCGGGTATAATAAATTTATTCTACTTGGAAAAGAGTGAGCATTTTGGCAGACAAATATTATGAAATGACCATCGCCGGTCTGAAACGTCAGCTCCCCATCTGTGAAGTCAATGAACATCTTGACATTGCAGCTTTTGTTATTTTTGGTGACACGGAGCTGACCGAGGCGTGCGCAAAAGAGCTGCTCGCCAAAGCACCGAAGTTTGACTATATTCTGACGCCGGAGGCAAAGGGAATTCCACTCGGCTATGAGATGAGCCGCCAGTCCGGCAAAAAGTATTTTGTCGCTCGAAAGGGTAAGAAACTCTACATGAAAGAGCCCTTTGGCGTGGAGGTCAAATCTATTACTACGGTTAATGTCCAGCATCTGTACCTCGACAAAACGGAGGCAGATCAGATGAAAGGTAAACGTGTTCTGGTCGTGGACGATGTCATCTCCACCGGAGAGTCCCTGAGCGCAGTGGAACGCCTTCTGAACAAAGCCGGAGCAAATATTGTCGCCAAAGCCGCTGTCCTTGCTGAGGGAGATGCTGCGCAGCGCAGCGACATCCTTTTCCTGGAACCGCTTCCGCTGTTCACGAAGTAAGGACTTCGTCAAAAATTCAAAGCAATCTCTGACTGCTGTACTGCTTTTTTGCGGTACAGCAGTTGTCTTTTTATGCTTATTTTTAGGATGCTGTGTCATGATAGTAAAAAAAGAGAAAGGATCTGATTCGAACGAAACAACATTTCTGGAATCGTACCCTCTCACTGCTGCTGGCGGTTCTCATGGTCTGTCTGCTCGGGGTCTCTGCGATGGCTGCCGGTGAATCGCGCCATGTGGGACGCATTGTAAAGATGGACTCGGAAAAAAGATCACCCTCCAGGACGGGGATCTGGAGACCGTTACAGAAACTCAGATGGGAGGCGGCGGGCAGCCTCCCAATGCTGGGCAGAAGCCTCCGGCTATGCCAAAGCAGAGCGCGGCGGTCACTCCTTCCAAATCGGTCCGGCATCTTGTGTTCATTGCAAATGACCATCGGAAGACCTATTCGCTCCATGCGGAAGTGCTTCCCGGCTGAAGGTCGGCGACATCATTTCCTATACCGCAGACAGCGGAAAAATCAGCAATTCGGTGAAAGAAAACGTCTATGTGACAAAAGCGGAAGACGGGATACAGGGTTCTTCGGCTGAGACGATTTCAAAAAACACGTCCATTACCGGAAAGACTTTTACATCGAATCAGCAGTCGGAGAATGCGCTGCGCGTGGACAGTGCCGCGGCCGATCTGCATCTGGTCCGCATAGACAAGGCTTCCGGGGAATGCGGGTCACTGGAATTGGGTGACTTTTACGGGATCAATGCGGGTTTCCTTGTCACCAACGGGGCTCTTGCCACTATCCGCGGCTCCTATATAACGACCAATGCGCGGGGCGGCAACGGCGTGTTCAGTTATGGCTCCGGCACTGCCGTAAATATTTCTGAATCTTTTAATCACACCTATAAGGATAACTCCGGCGGCCTGCAGACCACGGGAGGCGGGACAATGAACGCCAATAAGGTCCGGGTCATTACGGAAGGAAACTCTGCGGCAGCTATTCGCTCGGACCGCGGAGGCGGATTTGTCCGGATCCGCGGCGGGTCCTATCGTTCCAACGGCTATAATTCTCCAGGCATCTACAGCACTGCAAAGATTTCTGCGGACAAGGCCAAAATTGCTGCGACGAACTCGGAGGCGCTGGTCATTGAGGGCAAATCCGGAAAACTGCTGGTCGTGGCGGGCAACAATGCGAGAAATGGATGGGGAACCGCCGGAAAAAATGGAGCCCGGGTAAACTTTTCGACCCGGAATCAGAAAATGCAGGGAGACATTACGGTTGACACCATTTCGTCTCTGAACTTCAAGCTCACAAGAGGCTCTGTTTTTACCGGGACCATCCATATCATCGAGAATGAGGCCTACGGCGAGGCAGCTGCAGAAAATGCTGTTGTTAAGGTGGAGAAGGGGAGTACCTGGAATCTGACTGGGGACTGTACGCTGACCAGTCTTGACAATCAGGGAACCATTCATTTTAATGGCCACACTATCACTCTTGCGGATGGCACTGTCCTTCATGGATAATTATTTACATAACTGGAAAAAATCGGTATAATACTTAAGAATTTATGTAAATATGCTTACCTTTGAATGGAGGACAAAAAACATGATCAAAGACGTCATGGATTATATTGAATCCAGCGACCCGGAAGTTGGCTCTCTCATCAAAAAAGAGTTTGACCGTCAGTCCAATAATATTGAGCTGATTGCTTCCGAGAACATCGTGTCGGAGGCCACTGCTCTTACGATGGGCTCTGTACTCACCAATAAATATGCAGAGGGCTATCCAGGCAAGCGCTACTACGGCGGCTGCCAGGTGGTTGACGAAATTGAGACCCTTGCCATTGAGCGTGCCAAGAAACTGTTCGGCGCAGAATATGCCAATGTTCAGCCGCATTCCGGTGCGCAGGCCAACATGGCGGTCACCATGGCTGTCTGTGAACCCGGCGACACCATTCTCGGCATGAGCCTGGATGCCGGCGGACACCTGACCCACGGTTCTCCGGTCAACTTCTCCGGACGCTATTTCAACATTGTACCCTATGGCGTCAGCGAAGACGGATTCATCGACTATGACGAGGTGGAGCGCCTTGCTAAGGAGCACAAACCTAAAATGATCATTGCCGGCGCCTCCGCTTATCCGCGTATCATCGATTTCAAGCGCTTCCGCGAAATTGCCGATGAAGTCGGCGCTGTCCTCTGGGTCGACATGGCCCATATTGCCGGACTGGTAGCTGCCGGACTTCATCCGTCGCCGATTCCCTATGCTCATGTCACCACTACCACTACGCATAAGACCCTTCGCGGCCCCCGCGGCGGCCTGATTCTCTCCAGCGAAGAGGTCAATAAGAAGTACAACTTTAATAAGGCTATCTTCCCAGGATGCCAGGGCGGACCTCTGGAGCACGTTATCGCCTCTAAGGCAGTCTGCTTTGGGGAAGCTCTGAAACCGGAATTTAAGACCTATCAGCAGAATATCGTTAAGAACGCTAAGGCCCTTGCCGCTGCAATGACAGACTGTGGATTCAAGCTGGTCTCCGGCGGTACGGACAACCACCTTATGCTGGTAGATCTCACCAATATTGAGGGTCTGACCGGCAAGGTTCTCCAGAACAACTGCGACGAAGTTCATATCACGCTGAATAAGAACACAATTCCGAACGAGCCCCGCAGCCCATTCGTCACAAGCGGCGTTCGCATTGGTACACCGGCCGTTACATCCCGCGGTTTCCAGGAAGAGGATATGAAACCCATTGCAGAATGCATCTGGGACGTTGCAACCGACTTCGACAACAAGAAGGACGAGGTTGCCTCCCGCGTCAAAGCTCTGGTCAACAAGTATCCCATCTACGAATAAGCTGAATCCTGTATGTTGCCCTGCTGCAAAACAGCAGGGCATCTTTTTTCTTGCATTTGCGGCTAAGTTCCGGTAAACTAATAGCTGCAGTTAGCTAATGCTAACTGCAATATAAATGAGCTGTCCCATTTCGGCAGCTATTTCTTTTGACTTTTCAGTTAACATATGCTAACGTTTGGACGGGAAAGGAACTTACCATGAGTGTTGTTATTGTGGGCGGAAACGAATGTATGGTCCGCCAGTATGAGAAGCTTTGCAAACAGTATAACTGTAAGCCTAAAGTGTATCCCAAAATGTGCAGCGGTTTGCGCAATATTGGTTCGCCGGATCTCCTTGTCATTTTCACTGGTATCACTTCTCACAAGATGGTACAATGTGCATTAAAACAGACCAGGAATTCCAAAACGCAGATTGCACGTACGCAGTCGGCCTCCATGTCTTCTCTTCGCAAGGTTCTGGAAGAGAATGTGGAGGTCCGTGCATGACAGATCTCCGTTTCGTCCGCGTGACAGCTCCGACGCTGGCCGGTATGAAAACCGGAAGCCTGTTTCGCTGCTGCTTTGACAGTAAACAGGAATTTCTGAGGGAGCTGCGGGAGAAAAACCATGTTCTCTCACCTAAAGGTATGCGTCTTATTCCGCTAAATCGAGGCGAACACAGCGCACTCCTTTATCTGTATCGCCCGAGCCGTCTGACCAGCGACCTTGCCAACCAAACGGCCCGGCAGGTACTTCGACAGTACGGATATCCCGATGGAAATCTCGCTCAGGTTCTCTCTTATCTGAAAGGGCGAATTATCTCTGAGGAGTCTTTTCCCCATGAAATTGGACTGTTTCTCAGCTATCCTCCGGAGGACGTGTGCGGATTTATGGAGGGAAAAACTCCTGTCTGTACCGGGTGCTGGCAGGTATACGGCAACGCAGAGAAGGCGCAGAAGCAGTTTCAAAAATACCACCGCTGCACCGAAATCTACGAAAAACAAATTAAAAAAGGAAAAACAATAGGGCAGCTTGCAGTTGCGGCCCGGTAAATAGGAAAGGATGTTATTACAATGAAATTAGCAATTGTTTACTGGAGTGGAACAGGAAACACAGAGGCCATGGCCAATGCCATTGCAGAGGCTGCGGGCAAGAACGGTGCAGAGACTGCCCTTTTCACGCCGGCGGATGTCCCTGCAGATCTCCTCTCCAGCTATGACTGTTTTGCCTTCGGCTGCCCGGCAATGGGCGATGAGGAACTGGAAGATACCGAGTTCCAGCCGATATTTGAGGAACTGGAGCCCAATCTCAAAGGCAAAAAAGTTGCACTCTTCGGCTCCTATGGCTGGGGCGACGGAGAATGGATGCGCCAGTGGGAAGCACGGGTCAAAAAAGATGGCGCAAATCTGGCAGAGGAGAGCCTGATTGTCAACGAAATGCCGGACGACGAGGGCATGGCAGCCTGTGCCGAGTTCGGAAAAAAGCTTGCTTCTGCATAAGATAACTGCCAGACAAAATATCCGCTCAGAGTTTTCTCTGGGCGGATATTTCTTTGCAATCGGTGTATAATAGCTGGGAATTGAACGAAACAAAGGAGTTTTCAGACCATGAATTTTTTGGTGATGCGCCATGGGCAGACCGACTACAATCGTCAGCACCTTCTCCAGGGACGCCGGGATATCCCGCTGAGTACAACGGGACTGGAACAGGCCAGACAGGCTGCAGAAGAGATTCGGCGTCTCGGCATCTCGTTTACCCATGTCTGCAGCAGCCCGCTCTCCAGGGCGGTACAGACTGCTTCCGTTGTCAGCGGTTTCCCATCGGATGAGATCCAAAAAGAGGATCGTCTGCTGGAAATCAACTTCGGGCCCCTGGAAGGGAAAAAAGTGGAAGACCTGGACGACAATATGCGAAACTTCTTCAATCAGCCCGACGCCTATTGTCCGCCGGAGGGCGCAGAGAGCTACGAGAGTGTACTGGCGCGCATGCAGAGCCTTCTCACCGACATGAGCCAGGACCAGGAGGAGGGGACCACGCTCCTGCTCTCCCACGGCGCTGCACTCCATGCCATGTATATGCTGGTAACCGGCATTACACTTCCGCACTATTGGGACAAAGCAATCGGCAACTGCGGCTGGTTTGAGATCTGCCAGGAAGATGGTACCTGGAAAATTCTCCGCGAGTCCATGCATGCCGAGGCGTGGACTCTGCCGGCCGGATCTTTTTTGAATGGGGAAGAAAAACAGCATCTTTAACGGAAAACACCGCCCTCACAGTACTTTCTGTGAGAGCGGTGTTTTTAATTGAAGATCAGTGTTTGAACATGGAATCGTAGAGCTCATCCTCTTTGGTATAGGGCTCTTCTTTTTTCTGCGGATAATAGAGGCTGAAAGGACGACCATCTGTGTCCGGATTCTCTCCGGCACCATTGCTCCCACGGCGGCGGGGGAGCCAAACGGCTAACAGCAGGATAAGCAGGAGCGTAATCAGCGAAATCATAATGCCTTCCTTTTGTCCTTTTTCATGATAGACGAAGCGGATCTGATGTTTTCCCTGCGGGACTTTGACGCCGAGCAGCGCACCGCCGACCCTGAAAAGATCATTGGCATTTGCTTTCTCTCCGTCAATATAGACGTCCCAGCCGGTATCGTAATTGATTGAGGTGTACAGGAACTGGTCTTTGCCCATAGTGACAGAGCCCTCAACATGGGTATCGTCATAGCTGGTAACTTTCATGGCACCACTGCCGCTGAGGGCTTGATAGCCCTTGCGGAACTGGGTATCATTGAGCGACGCAATATAAATGTCTGCGGTTCCGTTTTCCTGGGTGATCGGACAGGCGACATTTACTTTGGTCCCGGCTTTCAAAACGCCGAGGTCCAGAACGGATTCCTGGTCGTCGCTGCAGTTATCTGTTTTATTGAGGCTGCGGTCACTGCTCGTGACTGTGATTTTATCGATTTGGCGGCTGGAGACATAGAGGTAATAGTTCTGTGTCTGGTCAGCGGTGAAGGTAAAGGTGAAGGAGCCCTCAGAGTCGGGATCCTCTTTCTGGAAGGTATAGCTTCCGGAGGAGATATCCTCCGGAAACGGAACAATATTGTTGTAGGAGACACTGTCTAAATGATCGTCGACCAGCGCGCCCTTTACTCCAGTGGCACGTTCCCAGTAGTTTTCCTGGACGTGGAACGGGTTGTTCGAGTAATAGTCCCAATTCTGAACACGGTTGGAGACCGCATAGGCCAGCGGAAGCGTGTACTGGTTTTGGTAGATATCAAAATCTTCGGAGTGGCCGATCTTTTTCCAATAGGAGCGGTCCAGCTTTACATTCTGACGGTCATTGTTGACCAGATATTTGAGGTCAAACATGGCGTTGTAAACAGGCGTCTGCATGCTGTAGATATAGCTGTTGATGTAGTTGCCTGCCAGACCGAGATTAAACTGCAGATTGGCCGATTTCTCATAGGCCATGGAGGAAAATTCACTGATACCGTTATAGCCGTACCAGCTTGGGTTCATGATGCGTTCGGAAGTGGTAAGTTCCGTGCGGTAGAACTCCGGAGACGAATTGCGCTGGTCGATGAACTGTTCAACCGATTTCATCTCTTTGTAGTCGCCATTGAACTCCTGTGCCGTGACAGCGGTTTCAAAGTTGCCCACGTCGGAGATGATGACTTCGGCAAACATGACGCAGAACATAGCGGCAGCAATGGTTTTGGCACGGAATTTCGGGTTGGCCAGCATGGCAATGCAGACGATGTAGAGTGCCAGGAAGATCAAAGTGATAAGTACGGTCTCGGAGTCAATGTTTTTCTGACCGACTTTTTCTGCAACGGCGACGAAGAGGGCGGTGACCAGACCGACCGAGAGGACGTCGCGGAGCTTCAGCTCCCTGATATGGGACAGGGCCTTAAACGCCATAATTAAAAGGAAGAAGACGTAGACGAAGGACTGGCGGTAGGGCAGGTCATTTGGAAAATGAAAGCCGTGCCAGATGTAATTCAGTTTGTTGAGGTTGAAAGAGGCGTACAGGGCCGCCAGCATGGCTGCATCGGAGATCTTTTCACGGAGAGGCACCGATTTAATATAGAAAAATAAAACAGCCAGGACAACGGTTCCGATACCGCAGAATACATTCGGGAGAACCGGAGCTTCCGAAGAACGGATCGTCGGCGTAAGTGCGTCTGTGTGGTTGATGAGGAAATCGAAGAAGTTGAAATAGGAACTGGTCTCGCTCGGAAATGTACCCGATGTTGCGGAGCAGTTCTTCAGGGAGAAGTAGGTGGGAAGAAGTGCGAATGCGGCCAGTGCTGCTGCAAGGATGGCGAAACCAATGCAGCGGAGCAGGGCACGGACAAAGTGGGAACTCCGCACTTTTTCCCATGCAGAGACTTTTCCGTTGGAACCCGCCTGCGGTAGGCGCTCCATGACGCCGGCCGGGTATTTTCCGAAGTAGTACACGAGAAAATACAGCACCATAAAAATGGCGACCATGTATGCCATGTAATAAGTGGCAAATAACAGGACTGAGAAGGAAATCGTGTAGAGCCAGGGTTTTCCCTCATCGACAATTCGCTCCAGACCGAGGATGATGAGCGGGAGGAGCATATAGCCGTCCAGCCACATGAAGTTCCAGTAATAGGCGACAAAGTAGCCGGAAAAGGCATACAGGAGTCCAAACCCGGCAGTGAGCAGATTGTGCTGACCGAACTGGCTGGATTTTTTCAGATAGTAGGTAAAGTTGGCAGAGGCAAATGCGCCCTTAAGCAGTATTATGAAGGCGATAGCCTGCGGAACATGTTTGTGGCCGAACAGCAGGACAAACAGAGAAATGGGGCTCGACAGGTAGTTATAGAAGTTGCCGAGGAAGTTTCCGCCGCCGCCGCTGTGCCAGGAGTAGATCAATCCGCCGGAACCGGTCAGACGGTCAAAATATTCTCCGAGCAGCGGTCCGTATTGATGATACATGTCCATGCGCATGACAGACATGTCCCCGAGCGGATTTATGCCGTATACAATCCAAAAGACAAGGGATACGACAACGGCCGTAAAGAAGGAGATGAGGACGAATTCGTTGGATTTGCACCAGCGTTCGAAGCGGTTCCTCTCCCGTTTCGGCCTGTTTTTTCCGCTGAGGCGTTTTTCGTTGCTAACTGTTTCCATGAAAAGACCTCTCAGAAAAGATTGTTTGATAAATACGCGGAGCCAGCGCAGCCGCATTTGGAAGAAGTATAACAAAAATTACGACGGTCTTCAATCTTAATAAGATTCAAAAGAAGCGGATGCGCGGAAAGAAGTCAAATATTGAGAATCGGAGGGCGGTATGGTAAAATGATTGGAAAGTTATCCCCATTCACATTTAGGAGGATCTGTATGAAGCAGGACAATTCAAAGAAACCATTTTCCTCTGGTCTGATTATCTCCGAAGAGGTTATTGCTACCATTGCAGCCAATGCAGCAAGGGACGTTGACGGCGTAGCAGACCTTGGCAGCCGGCCTGCGGATCTTTACAGCACTTTTAAAATCGGTTCTGACGATATCAAACATGCGGCTGTGCAGATTACGGATTATGACATCCGCGTACACGTCTATATCATTGTTTCCGGCGACGCAAAAATTCAGGAGGTCGCCGCAAACGTCCAAAGCGCCGTGAAAAATGCCATTCAAAATATGACGGGCCGCATTGTTACGCGGGTTGACGTCACAATAACCGGGGTCAAAACCGACGATCTTCCAGGAACAGACGTCGAAATGACCGACATGGAACCTTGAATTTGAATCGATGAAACAAGGAGCTCTCCAGATAATTCCCATTTGGAGGGCTCTGTTTTTTGGGAGGGCTCTCTATATGAACCGCAGTCAAGAACGCGAGCAGGCCTTTCTGGTCCTGTTTGAACAGGCCTTTCACCCCGATCTCTCGGAGGCGGAACTGACCGAACTGGCCGAAGAATCTGAATTCATTCAGCCGTCAGACTTTACCCACTCACTCATTACCGAAACACTTGCCCATCTTCCGGAAATTGACACGGAAATCTCTTCTTACGCAGTCGGCTGGAGTCTGGAACGCATGTCCCGTGTCTCACTCGCCATTCTGCGTCTTGCTGTCTGCGAAATTCTCTATTTCGACGACATTCCGGACAGTGTCTCTATCAATGAGGCAGTCGAGCTGGCGAAGAAATATGCCGGAAAGAAGGACAGCGCCTTTATCAACGGCATCCTCGGCAGCATTGCCCGTGCGCGCGAGGTATGAGCCGGCTCTATTTTGCTGTCGATACCAGCAACTACACCACTTCTGCAGCCGTCTATGATGCGGAACACAATGCTGTGTATCACGCCAAACGGCTTCTGCCCGTCCGCAAAGGGGAAAAGGGTATTCGGCAGAGTGAGGCGGTCTTTCACCATACACAACAGCTGCCGGAAATGACGGCGAAAGCCTTGAATCGCGCGGAGGTGGGGCTGCATGCAGTTCCCGGTTCCCTGCGGTTTTCCGCATTCGGCGCTTCTGCCAGACCACGGCGAAAAGCGGACAGCTATATGCCCTGCTTCCTGGTTGGAACCTGCAGTGCCGGAAACAGTGCAGCTGTCGCCGGCGTATCGTTTTACGCATTTTCACATCAGGAAGGCCATGTTGCCGCCGCTCTCTATTCTTCCGGAAGGCTGGAACTGGTCGGGAAAGACTTTCTCGCGTTTCATGTGTCCGGGGGCACAACAGAATCTCTTCTGGTGCATCCCGGGGAAAAGGTTCCGCTTCAAATTGAGTGCATCGGCACCTCGACAGACCTCAAGGCCGGAATGGCAATTGACCGGGTTGGACTGATGCTCGGGCTCAGTTTCCCCGCAGGCCCGGCACTGGAACAGCTGGCCCTGCAGTCGGAAAAAGAATTTCGCATTCACCCATCGGTGCGGGGAATGGACTGCAGCCTCTCCGGCGTGGAGAACAAGTGCCGTGCCATGCTGGAAAAGGGAGAGCCGCCGGCTGATATCGCCCGGTTCTGTCTCCGCTATATTGAGGCATCGCTCCGTCTAATGGCCACCCGATTAATGGCTGCGTATCCCGGGCTTCCTATTGTTTTTTCCGGCGGCGTCATGTCCAACTCTCTCATCCGCAGGGACTTTACGGAGGAATTCGGTGCTTCGTTTGCGTCGCCGGAGTTTTCCGCCGACAATGCTGCCGGTACGGCTGTGCTGACAGCACTAAGCGCAGAGGCGGGTCTTCCGCCGGCAGATCCCGCGGCTATTTGTGCCGCAAGGAAGTGAATTTATGGAATCCGTATCTCCGCAGGTGCTGACGGTCAGTCAGCTGACCCTGTATCTCAAATCCGTCATTGACGGGGATTACCATTTTAAAAATATTCTTTTGTCCGGAGAAATCTCGAACTTTACCCGTGCCCGCTCAGGACATCTCTACTTCACATTGAAGGATGAGAAAGCGGCCATCCGTGCCGTCATGTTTCGGTCGAATGCCGCCCGGCTTCCATTTGAGCCGGAGGACGGCATGAAGCTGATTGTCTTTGGAAGCGTCTCCATATATCCTGCCAACGGGCAGTACCAGATTTATGTGGAAAATATGCAGCCCGACGGGCTCGGCGCTCTGAGCCTGGCTTTTGAACAGCTGAAAGACCGGCTGCAGAAAGAGGGATTGTTTGATGAGTCCCATAAAAAGCCAATCCCGCCTTATCCAATGCGTATCGGCGTCGTCACATCTCCGACCGGAGCCGCGTTCCAGGATATCAAAAAAGTTCTGCGACGGCGCTGGCCTGCTGCGGAAATTGTACTTTGTCCCGCCATGGTGCAGGGAAAAGAAGCACCGGCTCAGATTGCCACAGCGCTGCGGACACTGGACCGCTCCGGCTGTGATGTCATTCTCGCCGCCAGAGGCGGCGGATCCATGGAAGATCTTTGGTGTTTCAACGACGAGATGGTTGCCCGCACTGTCTATGCCATGCAGACGCCCGTTGTATCCGGTGTAGGTCATCAGACCGACACAACGCTGATCGATTTTGTCGCAGATCTCCGTGCCCCGACGCCCTCCGCCGCTGCGGAAGTTGTATCACCCAATGCGTCAGAGGAATACGATCGGACGCTGATTTACAAGAATAAAATGCGGGCTGTCCTTCAAAATCAAATCAATGAAGGACGCGCCCGTATCCAATATCTGAAAACATCCAATGTCCTTCGCAGCTTTTCCTCGCTGCTGGATGAGCGGCGTCTTCGTCTGGACCTGCTGACCGACCGGCTCTGGAAAGCGCTGCCGGAACAGCTGGCAGACCGCCGTCTTCATCTGGACCGTCAGAACGAACGACTGGTCCGGCGGGAGACCGAGCTGGTCCGCACACAGCGAACGCGTCTTTCCGTGGCATCTGGAAAGCTGGTGGCCTATAACCCCCTGCAGGTACTTTCCCGCGGATACGGTCTGGTTCAGAATGAGAAGGGCATGGTGGTTGACACCGTTATAAAGGTTACACCGGGTGACAATCTGATTATCCGTATGCGGGACGGAAGAATTACCGCCCGTGCAGAGGAAATTCATTCCGAGGAGAACGAAAATGGCTGAGAAAGAGAAAATGACCTACGAGCAGGCGATGAAGCGCCTGGAAGAGATTGTCCAGAAGCTCGAAAAAGAAACCCTTCCTCTGGATGAATCTCTGAAGCTGTTCGAAGAAGGAACCGGGCTTGCGGACTTCTGCAACCAGGTCCTTGACCGCGCCGAACAGAAAATTACCAAGATCGATTCAGAAAAAGAGGCGGAATAACAATGGCATCTTTAGGTTTGACACCGGAACATGAGCTGCAGTACGAGAAATATCTGGACCGCATCAACCGTGCCCTCTCCGATTATCTGGAGCCCGACGACAGTGCGGTGGCTCAAACCGCTGCAGCCATGAAATACAGCACGATGATTGGCGGAAAACGGATTCGTCCCGTGCTGGTCCTGGAGTTCTGCCGTCTCTGCGGCGGGGACTGGGAGGACGCCCTTCCCATGGCATGCGCCATTGAGATGATCCACACTTCTTCTCTCATCCACGACGACCTTCCCTGCATGGACAACGATGACTATCGCCGCGGCAAGCCGTCCTGTCATAAAGAGTACGGGGAAAATTATGCGCTGCTGGCCGGAGATGCACTGGAAGCCTATGCATTTGAGGTGGCTTCCCATGCAGAGGTAGACCCGGAAGCTGCCGTCAAATGCATTCAGCTTCTCTCCCGCGCAACCGGTATCCGCGGTATGCTGGGCGGGCAGACTATGGATGAGGAAAATGAGGGAAAGCCGGAGCTGAGTCTGGACCGCGTCACCGAGACCAATGCCCGTAAAACAGGTGCACTTATCCGCGCCGCATGTGAAATGGGATGTGCGGTTGCCGGGGCCGATCCAGGTCTTACCGAAAACGCAGTTCTCTATGGCGAAGATCTCGGTGTGGCTTTCCAAATTCAGGATGACATCCTGGATGTCGTCGGAGACGCCGCCACTCTTGGCAAGGCAACCGGCCACGATGCAGAGGGAAACAAGACCACGTACGTCGGTCTTCTCGGTCTGGAGGAGTCCCGCCGTCGGGCGGCCGACTTTACCGACGAGGCCCTTTCCGCACTCGAACATTTTCCTGACCACGCTTTCCTGGCCGATCTCACCAGGAAACTCCTGACCAGAAATTACTGAGGCAGACGTTTATGGAACACATTCTATTAGAGAATATTCATTCGCCGGAAGATGTCAAAAAGCTTTCACGCCCGCAGCTGGATGTCCTTGCCGATGAAATTCGAGACACGCTCATTCAGACTACCGCTAAGAACGGCGGCCATCTTGCCTCCAATCTCGGAGTTGTGGAGCTGACAATTGCACTGGAACGCGTCTTTGATTCCCCGAAGGATTCTATTGTTTGGGATGTCGGTCATCAGTGCTATACCCATAAGCTCCTGACGGGCCGTTATGACAGGTTTTCCACCCTGCGGCAGGATGGCGGCATCTCGGGATTTCCAAATCCGAAGGAAAGCCCGCACGATGTTTTCGCTGCCGGACACAGTGGAACCTCCATTGCCGCATCCTATGGGCTCTCAGCTGCGAAGGCTTTAAAAGCAGACCCTTCCTACACAGTCGCTGTCATCGGGGACGGATCCTTTACCGGGGGTCTGGTCTATGAGGCCCTGAATAATGCGGGACATTCCAATACACGGCTTATCGTCATCCTGAACGAGAACGATATGTCCATCTCGCCGAATGTCGGCGCGCTTGCCCGCTACCTGACTTTTATTCGGACCAATCCGCGCTACTATGAGCTGAAGGCGGAGGTGCGGAATACCCTGAATCAGGTTCCCGTCGTGGGTGAGACGGCCATTAAGGGAATTGTCAAGGCCAAGAAAAAGCTGAAAAACACGATCTATTCCAGCAATTTCTTTGAGGACCTCGGCTTTGCCTACATGGGGCCAATCGATGGCCATGATCTTGACAGCCTCTGCAATGCCCTGAACAGTGCAAAGGAAACGCAGAATATTCATGACCCAGTGCTCATTCACGTAAAGACGGTCAAAGGAAAGGGCTATCCGCCTGCAGAGAAAAATCCCTCGGCTTTTCACGGCGTCTCCCGCTTTGATCCCGCTACCGGAATCCCGGCGAAAAAGCCCGCCACGAACTTTTCAAAAGAATTCGGCAGTGCTCTCTGTCAGTTTGCAGAGGATGACAAACGCATCTGCGCCATCACGGCTGCCATGTCGCTTGGCACAGGTCTGCAGGAGTTCTCAAAGCGGTTCCCAAACCGATTCTTTGATGTCGGCATTGCGGAGGAGTTTGCCGCGACCTTTGCCGGCGGTCTCTCCAAGGGCGGCATGATTCCGGTCTTCGCTGTCTATTCCACCTTCCTGCAGCGTGCCTACGATGAAATCGTGCACGATGTCTCTATGCAGGACCTGAAAGTCATCTTTGCCGTTGACCGAGCCGGCTTCGTCGGGGACGACGGACGGAGCCACCAGGGCATTTTTGACATCGCATTTCTCCGTACCATTCCCAACAGTGTTATCTATTCGCCCTCAAGCTATAAGGGCGTCTCCCAATATCTGTATCGCGCCCTCTACGATGAGGGCAAGGTCATTGCAGTGCGGTATCCGCGCGGCCAGGAGGGATATCTTCCCGAAGGCTTTACAGAGCTCTATGATGACTTTCAGATTCTCGGCGACCCCGATGCACCGATCTGTCTGGTCACCTTCGGCGGCCTGTTTTCCGAGGCGGCCAGGGCGGTTGAGGCAGCAGAAAAAGACGGTATCTCCGTCAAGCTGCTGAAGCTGAATAAAATTTTCCCGGTCCACCCCGAAGCAGTTCGCGAGGCGGCGAAATGTCAGAAGATTCTGTTCTACGAGGAGGGGGTCAAGAGCGGCGGCATCGGCGAGCTTTTTGCCGTGCAGCTGCTGCAGCTGCACTATTCCGGCAGCTATACCCATATTGCCGTGGACAACACCTTTGTCGACCATGCATCCATTCCGACGCTGCGCCGCCGGTATCATCTCGACTGTGCGTCCATGACGGAAGAATTACACAGGAGTGCAAATAATCTTGAAGAATAAAAAACGTCTGGATGTCGCTGTATTTGAGCATGGCCTGACGGAGAGCCGTGAAAAGGCCAAGGCCCTTATTATGGAGGGCTCAGTCTATGTCAACGGCCAGCGGTGCCTGAAAGCCGGAGAGCAGGTCAAAGAAGACGACCGAATTGAGCTTCGTGGAAAAAAAATGCCTTATGTCAGCCGGGGTGGATATAAGCTCGCCAAAGCCATGGAAGTTTTTCCGCTCGATCTAAAAGACAAAACATGCATGGATATCGGTGCCTCCACCGGCGGGTTTACGGACTGTATGCTGCAGAACGGTGCAAAAAAAGTCTACTCCATCGATGTCGGATACGGTCAGCTCGCCTGGAAGCTGGTAACTGATCCGCGCGTCGTCAACATGGAGCGCACAAATTTCCGCTATGTGACCGCTGAGCAGATTCCGGAACCCATTGATTTTGCAAGCGTAGATGTCTCTTTCATCTCGCTGCGGATTATCCTTCCGGTGCTTCGGGAACGGCTCCGGATGGGCGGCCAGGCGGTCTGCCTGATCAAACCGCAGTTTGAGGCCGGCCGGGAGAAGGTCGGAAAGAAAGGTGTCGTCCGGGACGTCAAAGTCCATACGGAGGTCGTAGAGACCATCACACAGTTTGCGCTGGACCATGGCTTTTCTCTTCTGGGGCTGACCTATTCACCCATCAAGGGCCCTGAGGGCAATATTGAGTACCTGATGTTCCTGGAAAAATCAGAGGAACCGGAAAATCTGCTGACCTTTGCGGTCTCCGAACTTACGGAGGCCTCCCATAACGATCTGGATAAGCAAAATGGCAAAGGGGGATCTCAATGAAAATAGCACTGCTTCCGAACCTGACTCGCACGATGGCGCAGGAGACAACCGTCGAAATCTGCGGATGGCTGCGCCGCTATGGCTCGGAATATGCCTGTCTGAAGGAAGACGAGAGCGCTTTCTCCAGAATTCCGGGGATGCAGGCAATGCCGTTTGAGGATCTGATCCCCTGGTGCGACACCGTTATCACAGTGGGCGGCGACGGCTCCATGCTTATGGCTGCCAAGCGTGTGGTCGACTATGATAAGCCTATTCTGTGCATCAATGCCGGACATCTCGCATTTATGGCTGGGCTGGAACGCAATGAGCTGCCCCTTCTGAAAGATCTGATTGACGGCAATTATGAAATTGACAGGCGTATGCTCCTGGATGCAAAATTGATCCGCCACGGAGTTGTTATAGAGAATCATCACTGCATTAACGACGCGGTTCTCTGCCGCGGCCGCAAGGTCAAGATTACCGATATCAACATCACCTGTGATGACCGCCTCATCAACCGCTTTCGTGCCGATGGAATTATTGTCGCCACGCCAACCGGTTCCTCCGGCTATTCTCTCTCTGCAGGCGGTCCTGTCATCAACCCGACGATCGAGGCTATCGTCGTCACGCCGATCTGTCCCCAGTCCCTGTTTGCACGTTCCATCGTTTTCAGTTCGGAAAACCGAATTGAGATCGCATGCGACCCGACAGCACCCAACAAGGAACTGGTGCTCTCCTTTGACGGAGAGGACGTCATCGACATTCTCCCAGATGATGTGATATCTTTTTCCAAATCGGAGAAATATGCCAGCTTTATCCGTATCAAAAACGACAACTTTTTCGAAATACTGAACCGGAAGCTGGCAGGGAGGGAGAACTAAATGAATTATCGAAAAGACCGACAGAACATGATCCGCATGCTGATCCGGGAAGGGCAGATCTCCACCCAGGACGAGCTCATCCAGAAGCTCCGGGAAAAAGGGTATGATGTGACGCAGGCCACCGTTTCCCGTGATATCAAGGAACTGAAACTGATCAAAAAAGTCGGACAGAACGGGAAGTCGATATACTGCCGGAATACCGATACGGAGGGCATCGGTTCTGCAAAATATAATGCGATCCTCTCGGAGGCAATTGTCTCAGTAGATTTCGCAGAAAATATCGTCGTAATCAAAACCCACAGCGGAATGGCAAGCGCCGCCGCAGCGGCCATCGACGCTACCGACTCGGAGGG
>R19__coassemble_511_pt1 | contig 17037 bp, 15 predicted proteins | sample R19__metabat2_high_PE_001 | metagenome-assembled genome bin R19
GGTGGTGAGTCTGGTTCTCCGCCAGTTTGTTGCCTACCTTTGCGTCCTGTTTTCCCACTCCGTCGGTCTTGGGGTCGGTTAAGAAGATGGACGACTCTACCCCTATACCCTCTCCGCATCTACGGTACGGGATGTGCTTCTGCACGAGTGCGAACGGCTTGGGGTACGAATCGAGACGGATACGCAGGTGGTTTCGCTGGAGCGCACCGAGAAGGGGTTCCTCATCAACGAGCTCTATTTTGCCGACAAGGTGCTGTTTGCGCTGGGCGGAAAAGCTGCGGCACCCCTCGGGACCGACGGGGACGGGTACCGCATTCTGAAGTCCCTCGGTATCCGGTACCGTTCCATCTCCCCCGCTCTCGTGCAGCTGAAAACCGGCGGGAAGCAGGACCTGCGGACCGTAAAGCATCTGAAGGGCATTCGGGCACGCGGGCGTTTCTCCCTGCACCGGGAGGACGGAAAGCTCGTGGATCGGGAGGACGGTGAAATTCAGTTTACCGACTATGGAATCTCCGGCATTGCGGTAATGCAGATGTCCGGCGATGCCATTCAGCTCTGCAAAAAAGAAACGCCATTTGTCTCCATCGACTTCTGCCCAGATCTCCCGGACACCGCCCTGTTGGACTATCTGCGGGACGGCTCCTTCCAGCGGCCCGACCTGCCGGCGACGGAACTTCTGATCGGCATCGTCAGCCGAAGAATTGCACGGGAAATCCTTCGCCGCGCCGGGGTCTCTGCAGAACTCCGCTCCTCGGAGCTCTCGCTCGATCAGCTGGCGGTCATCGCAGAGCGCACAAAACAGTTCCGCCTGTCGGTGACCGGCGGACGGGGCTTCAAAGATGCGCAGGTCACGCGCGGCGGAGTCCCGGCTGAGGAGCTGAAAGAGGGAACACTCGAGAGCCGGAAAGTCCCCGGCCTCTACTTTGCCGGCGAAATTCTGGATGTCGACGGCATGTGCGGCGGCTTCAACCTGCATTTTGCCTGGGGAAGCGGCCTGCTCGCCGGCAGACAGATGACTGGAAAGGAGAACGCATAACGTGATACGTGTCAGCGAATTAAAACTTCCGCTTGATTATACCGAAGGCGATGTTAAGACCGCGGCGGCAAAATTTATGAAGATCCGCCCGGCCGACATCCGATCCGTCTCCCTGTTTCGGCGCTCCATCGACTCGCGCCGCAAGGATAACGTCCACTTTGTCCTGACGGTGGACTGCGACGTCCAGACGAATGAACAGAAGATTCTGAAGCGCTGCGACAAACGCCGCGTCAGGAAGTCCGAATTTTATCACTATCAGCCGGTCGAATGCAGAAGAAAATCGGAGTTCCGTCCGGTCATCGTGGGGTTCGGTCCCGCCGGCATGTGGTGTGCGCTGACTCTGGCACGCGCCGGACTGCGGCCCATTGTACTGGAGCGCGGCCACGACGTGGAGACGCGGACCAAAGATGTCCATAACTTCTGGGACAGCCGGGTCCTGAACACGCAGTCGAACATCCAGTTCGGCGAAGGCGGCGCCGGCACGTTCTCGGACGGGAAACTGACCACTGGCATCAAGGACCCGCGCACCCGCAAAATCTTTACGGATTTCGTCTCCTTCGGTGCACCGGAATCCATTCTCTGGTCCAACTATCCCCATATCGGCACCGACCGACTGGTGGGCATCGTAAAAAAGATCCGCGAAGAGGTCATCCGCCTGGGCGGCGAAGTCCGCTTCGGCTGCACCATGACCGATCTCATCGTGGCCAACCACTATATTCACGGTCTGACCTATCGGACGGAATCCGGCGAATCGGTCGATCTGGAAACCGACACCGTTGTCCTGGCTCTCGGCCACTCGGCCCGCGACACCGTGGAGCGGCTCTATGCGTCCGGCCTTCGGATGATCCAGAAGCCATTCTCCGTCGGCGCCCGCATTGAGCACCCCCGCGAGATGATTGACCGGGCCCAGTACGGAAAATTTGCCGGCCATCCGGCCCTCGGCGCCGCCAATTATAAAATGGCCTGCCACCCGCCGCACAGCCGGGGTGCCTATACGTTCTGCATGTGCCCGGGCGGCACAGTGGTCAACGCCTCCTCCGAAGAAGGCATGCTCTGTGTCAACGGCATGTCGGAATTCGCCCGTGACAAAGAAAACTCCAATTCCGCCCTTCTCGTCGGCATCAATCCGGAGCAGTTTCCGGACGAGCACCCGCTGTCCGGCATGAAGCTGCAGCGCCGCATTGAGCGGGCCGCATTTGAGGCCGGCGGCGGCGACTACACGGCCCCTGCCCAGCTGGTAGGTGATTTCTTAAATGACACGCCCTCCACGCACATGGGAGCGGTGCACCCGAGCTGTCCCACCGGCGTCACACCGTCCGATATCCGCAAAGTTCTGCCGCAGCACGTCACCGATGTCATGGCCGATGCGCTGGTTCAGATGGACGGCAAGCTGCACGGCTTTGCCATGCCGGAAGCGGTGCTGACTGCCCCGGAAGCACGCAGTTCCTCGCCGGTCCGCATCGTACGCGGCGATTTTTATGAGTGCTATCTCGGTGAAGATGTCCTAGGCGGCTGCTACCCCTGCGGAGAAGGGGCCGGCTATGCCGGCGGAATCGTGTCCGCCGGGGTCGACGGCATCCGGGTGGCAGAGGCCATCCTGACCGACGAACACGACTATTGAATCGAGAAAGGGAGGAATCTTTATGTGGTATGACGAAGCGGTATTCTACCAGATCTATCCTCTGGGATTCTGCAGAGCACTGGATGCCCCGCGGGACGGACAGAACCGAATCGGCAAGGTGAAGGAATGGATTCCCCATCTGCAGAAACTTGGCGTCACGGCAGTCCTCTTTAACCCTGTTTTTGCCAGCGACTTCCACGGCTATGACACGGAAGATCTTCTTCGCCTCGATTCGCGACTCGGCACCGACGACGATTTTGCCTCGGTCTGCAGCGCACTCCACGAAGCCGGGATGCGGGTCATCCTGGACGGCGTGTTTAACCACGTCGGGCGAAATTTCCCCCCGTTTCGCGATGTCAGAGAGCATCGGGAACAGTCCCGCTATGCATCCTGGTTCCACATTGATTTCGGCGGGAACACCGGCTACGGCGACGGCTTCTGGTATGAACCATGGGAAGGCCATTATGAGCTGGTCAAACTGAATTTGGACAATCCCGAGGTGCGGAATTACCTGTACTCCTGTGTGGGGAAATGGATGGATCGCTTCGGAATCGACGGCCTTCGGCTGGATGTCGCCTACCTCCTGCCCGACTTCTTTCTGTCTGAGCTCCGGGACTTCTGCCTGGCACGGAAATCGGACTTCTTCCTGGTGGGTGAAATTCTGGGCGGCGACTATAACCGCCTTCTGAACATTCTGCCCAGCTGTACCAACTATGAGTGCCGAAAAGGCCTGTATTCCAGCTTTCAGTCCATGAACCTGTTTGAGATCGGCTACAGCCTGAACCGCCAGTTCGGAAATGACCCGTGGACCCTGTACCGCGGCCGTCATCTCCTGACCTTTGCCGACACAATCACGATGTGGACCGGGCCGCCTCTCTGCTCACCGACAAGCGACAGCTGACCCCGCTCTACGGGCTCATGTTCGGCATGCCCGGCATCCCCTGCCTCTACTACGGCAGCGAATGGGGTGCAGAGGGTACAAAGCACGACGGATCCGACCTGGACCTGCGCCCCTCGTTCGATTCACCGGAGTGGAACGATCTGACCTCCTCCATTGCAGCGTTTGCTGCCGCACACCATAACAGTGAGGCGCTCTGCTACGGCGAATACCGACAGGTACTGCAGACAAACAAACAGCTCATCTTCGAGCGAAAATCGGAGCACGAACGGGTCCTGGTGGCGGTCAATGCCGCCGATGAGACCTTCCACGCGGATTTTAACGCGGAATGCGGCTGCGCCATAGATCTTACAGACGGCACCCCGCACGATTTCGGCGCCGGCTCTGACCTGGAGCCGTACTGCGTATACTATTGGAAGTGCGAAAAATAAGACAGCAGGAAAGAAAGGGCATGCCGTGCGGCATGCCCTTACCAATGTTTCTCGGTAGAGATTGGTCTGAAAAACCATGCAGCAGATATTCTTAGAGGCGCGGCGCAGTGCGGCCTCCGTCTCTTTCGAATGACTGATATAGGAGCGTTCCAGCATATTGCGATACAGGAAGTTGTTCATCGGAGTAAGCCGCAGATCGTTGCCGGCGAGGACGCCGGAATCCGCACGCTGATACGGGAAGCCGGCATAGTCGGTGACGGCACAGCACTGGAAACCCCATTCATCGCGGAGAAGCCCCGCCAGAAGTTCCGGACACTCGCCGCACCATTTGTCGCCGATGCAGTTCAGTGCAGACATGACGCCGTGGGCGCCGCCCTCTTTTACTGCATATGCAACGGCTTCGTATAGATTTCCAAGGATTGCCTGTTCCGAAGCCCAAGTATGGACACTCGTTCGGTTTGCATCTTCCTCATTCAGGGCAAAGTGCTTAATGTAGCAGACCAGGCCCTGACTCTGCGCACCCTGGACAGATGCAGCGGCAAGACTGCCGATCAGCGTGCTTTTGGCTCTCTGTAATCGGTTCTTTCCCTTCAATTGTCTGCAGCGCCTGTGGGTTGCTGATGACATCTGAAAAATCCAGTGCATAGGCCGCCGTCGGTGTGAAAATGGCGAGCAGGACGGCCAGCAGCAATGCCGTCCATTGTTTCATTTTCTGCCTCAGTTTCATTCCCTCCAAATTGGCAGAAAGTTCACTACATATGTTTACAACTTTCTAATGCCATTGTAAAATATGGAAATGAGGAAACAACCAAAAAGTTATCAACAGATGTACAGTCCACATCACATTCTTTACAACGCCTTGAATTTCAGTCAGGAGATCATGGTCATGAGCCGAAAAACCGACCGAAGAACCCTATATACCAAAGCGCAGATAAAAAAAGCCTATGTCGAGGCACTGCATCACAAACCGATGGATAAAATCACAGTCTCGGAACTGTGCAAAACCTCTGAAATCAACCGATCCACTTTTTATCTCCACTACCAGGACACCTACGCCGTCCTAGAGGAGCTGCTTAATGAGGTTCTGGACAGCATTGAGATTCCGCAGAAAGATTTCTTTCAAGGTGGCGAACTCCATTGGGATATTACGGAGTCCATCTATCAGTCCCTGTTGGACGAACCGGACAAAATTTTCCTGTTGGACAAGGGACTGTCCTACCCTCCATTTGTCAAAAAATTTGTAGAATGGCGGACCAGAGGCACCATTTCTTATTACCGTGTAAAAAGCAGTCTTCCCGACGAAGATCTTTATCTTATCCTGAATTCTTTTTATTTAAGCTATATCACGGCCGACAAGAACTATTCCGAAAACCATTCCCTGGAAGAACTTGCCCATTTCAATCAGCTTCTGAACCATTATCTCTACGAACCCATGCACAAAGCTCTGCTGAACATAGAAATCGGAATCGAAAAAAAATAAGTTTAGGCAGAGAAAACGGCGGCCTGCCCTCTCGGGCTGGCCGCCGTTTTATTCTGTCTCAGGCATCCGGAAGCTGGCGATACTGGTCCAGCATCTGGTCAAAGATGGCCCAGAGATCTTTCTGGGTGCCGCTCATTCCCATCCAGAAGACATGGTCCGCTGCGAGAATGGGCATATTATACCAGACCCCGGGCTGGAATTGAGTATCCCAGGTTCCATCTTTCGCGGGCTGGTTTAGAGGTGCACTCTGTCCGATGACGTTGACATATCCGTCGTTCGGCCACCAGGAATCATCCAGCTGAATACTCTTGACCCGGTCGGTGGGCAGTTCTCTGCACATCAGCGTCGCGGGGATTCGGCAGGTGGTACTCATAAAGTCCAGCGGAACCGGTTTGCCGTCCTCGCCCTGTTTCGTTGCGCAGGCGCGCTGTGCAAAATAATAGATATGCGGGTTAACGCCCTGCTTTTCGTTTTCCTCCTGGCAGAAGTCGATGGTCATCTCCGTCGCAATATTGTCCATTGTGTCATTGGCGTAGGCCTCAATTCCCTGCTCCGTGTCGAAAGGCGAATGAAGCGTGATCTGTTTCTCCAGCTCAGGGTAGTCGCCGAGACCAAACTGCTCGTTGCCGAGATCCATCGTCTGGGTTTCCAGATTTTCATCCTTCATGATCATCGTGACAAGGAGCATAGCGCGAACAATGGCCGGGAAAGCCGGAGAGACAATATCTGCAAGCGTCGTGCCGTTGTTGACGCCGTCCAGCGTCGTAACGGTATGAATAATGTCCCCGTGTCCGCCTTTAAAAAGTGGGCTAAGATCGCTCGGATCGGTCCCTTCACGCTCTTCTGCAGAGCCATTGGAGAGCAGTTCCACAAACTCTTTGACCGTCGGGCCTCCGAAAGAGTGTCCGAGCAGTTCAATCTTCTTATGAGCTTTTGTCGTGCCGAGATCGGCGATGGCGCCCTTGGAATAGGTGCGGCCATACCGTTTATGGTGGCATTTTTCACTGTGGACTTTGCCGTAGTCGACCGTACCGCCGTACAGGTAGGCCCAGAGTTCACAGGCACGGTCCCATGCTCCGGCAAACGGGCCCAGCGATGGGTGATAGACCTCATACCCTTCGGATTTGAGATGATCCACAAGATTGAATCCCCAATAAGGTCTGCTGCTGTCCTGCGCATCCTGTTCGCCCCAGCCCATGAAGCCGTGAACCAGAACAACCGGGTAATGACTGTAGTATCTTTTGCCAGTACCCTTCGCATAGGCTGCCGTCATCATGCAGGTAAGCACCATGACAGCTGCCAAAAGGATAGACAGAATCCTGCGAAATGGTTTCGTCTTCTTTGTTTGCATTTTCTATTCCCCTCCAGATAAAATTTCTGAAACCTTTCTTCCTTTTCCATTATATTTAGACTGGTTTAACCAAAAAATCATCAATTTTTTTCAAGTGTACATTAATGAGCATTTCTGAATAATTGTGGTGAATTTCTTTTCAAAAAAAACAGCTCAGAGGAATATACTCCTCTGAGCTGTCTGGCTATTACAGCTTAAGTTAAACGCGAGCGCTCCAGGATTTCATAATGGTTCCGTGCTTGACTTCATCCTGCAGCGGCTGCATCAGTGTCGGATACTCGAGAATATAAGGGGCATAGTCTTTTGCCGCTTTGAGCTCACCGTCCGAAATCAGTTTCAGCGCAAGCTTTCTGCTGACAAACCGATAGAGCGCAGAAACGGCAATGGCGTTCATGGGGTTCGCTTTTAAGTCGGTCCGGCCGGTAATAGCCTTGCAGATTGCCGCATGCTTTCCCTCGTCTCGGGCGGCATCGCGAAAAGCGTCAGCCAGTTCCGGATTGTCCGCCCGAACCATTTTTCCAGTGTAGTATACATTTTGACCGCATCCAATTCTCCCTGATGCGCGATAAGAATCGGATCCTTTTCTTTTGTGAACCGTGTCATAATTTCTTTCACCTCAAAGAGAGATCGTAGCAGAGAATTATGATCTGAATGCGACCTGTTATGCATCCGGCAGTCTGCGATAGGTCTCCAGCATCTTGTCAAAGATAGCAAAGTAATCTTTCCGTTTGCCGCTCATGCCATTCCAGAAAACGTGGTCGCCCGCGACTGTCTCCATGTTATACCAAACACCCGGCTGAAAATCCATTCCAAATTTTCCGTCCAGTGCCGGCTGATTCAGCGGAGCACTCTGACCGATGACATTGACATAGCCATCATTCGGCCACCAGGACTCATCTACCGTGTATCCTCTTGTTCCCTTGGGCAGGACTTTGCACATGGCCAGGCCCGGTCCCGCGCAAATTGCGCCCATATGGGCCTGAACCGGTTTGCCGTTCTTCCCCATTTTGGTTCCGTCTGTTCGCTGAGCAAAATAGTAGATATGCGGATTGACGCCCTGTTTTTCATTGATATCGTGGCAGAACTGAACCGTCATCTCATAAGCAATGTTATCCATACGGTCATTTGCATAGGCGTCTATGCCATCTTTGGTCTTCTTCAATGGATTGAAGCCAACTGCATGGATATTTTCGGGGTACTCTCCAAGTCCAAACTGCTGGTTGCCGAAATCGAAAAGCTTTTCAATCGGTGTATTCTGAAGTAGCTCTGTACCGATCAGGATACCGCGAACAAGGGGTCCGAACTTTGGTTCTACCATATCGGCAAGCGTCGTACCATTGTTAACACCGGTGAGCGTGGTCACGGTATGAATCAGTTCCCCGTGACCGCCCTGGAACAGCGGAGACAGAGTCTCGGGCTCAGTTCCCTCTACCTCTTCCTGCGAACCATTTGTCATCAGCTCCGTGAACATCTTGACCGTCGGGCCGCCGAAGGAATGGCCTAAAATATTCATCTTCCGGTGTGCCTCGGTCTTTCCGAGATCTTCCAGTGCACCGTGCTCATAGGTCCGGCCATAGCGATGATGATGGCATTTTTCACTGTGTACTTTTCCGTAATCTACGGTGCCGCCAAAGAGATAGGCCCAGAGTTCGCATGCACGATCCCATGACCCCGCAAAAGGACCAAGAGACGGGTAATGGACTTCATAGCCCTCTGACTCCAGGTGCTTCACCAAACTTCCTTTCCCGGTACCCCAATAGTCGAAGACTTTTTTGATGGCATCATTTTCGCCCCAACCCATAAGTCCATGGATAAGAACGACCGGATAATTGTTGCAGTATTCAGACATTTTTATCGTACCTCCTGTCTGATAATTTTTCCATCTCCATTGTAGGAGCCGTTTTGTAAAATTCCAATCCTTAAATTGCGGACATCTGAACACTTTTCAGCATGTGTCATAAAAAAACTGCCATACAGCATGCAGCTGTATGGCAGTTTTCTGACAAAAATAAAATAATTCAGCCCCACATCTCCGAGAGCCGCGGAATAATCTGCTTCTTGCGGGACATGACGTGCGGCAGGAAGCACTCATTATCATGTGCCTCAACCCCATAGGCATTGGAGATGGTCTCATCGTCGCCGATATAGAAGAGTTCCGTGCCCTCTTTCAGAACATCTGTGAGCATGATAAGAATATAGTCGTAGCCGCGCTCTTTTTTGCGGCCCTCCATGGCTTTCAGGATGGTGTCCTTCTGGGCGACAAGTTTATCGGAGCTCAGCGCGGTGACCTGCCCAACGCCGAGCTTGTGACCGGCAATGAGGAACTCCTTAAAGTCGGTAAAGATCTGCTCCTCGATGGGGCGGTCGGAGGCGACACTGGAAAATACGGTGTCGCCGACTTCTTCCAGTGTGACATTCGCAATGCGCGCCATGCGGGCGGCGATAATTTTGTCGGTCTCGGTACAGGTGGGAGACTTGAACATAACGGTATCCGAGATAATGGCGGAGCAGAGAAGACCGGCGATGCGGCGGGACGGCATAAGTCCCTTCTGCTGGTACATGGTGGCGATAATCGTCGCCGTGCTGCCAAGGGGCTCACAGGTAAAGTTGATTGGAGTCTTGGTCTGGATATCTCCGAGACGGTGGTGGTCAATGATGCCGACGACCTCCGCCTGGTTCAGCCCGGGCACGGACTGTGAGGATTCGTTGTGGTCCACCAGAAAGACCTTTTTCCGCTTGGGTTTAATTAAATGGAACCGTCCAAGGGTACCGACGACCTGCTCATTTTCATCGACAATGGGGTAAGCGCGGAAACGGTTTTTCAGAAGTACTTCCCGGACATCGTCAATGTAGTCGGTCAGCTTGAAATAGATCAGATTTTCCTTTGTGCACAGGCGGTCAATGGGGACTGCCAGGTGAATCAGGCGGGCGGCGCGGTAGGCGTCCAGCGGCGTCGTGATGATAAGCGTCTTGGATTCCAGCATGCGATACTCTTCCTCGACGTCGGCCTGGCAGACAATGACGGCCTTGACGCCGATGTCGATGGCATGCTGAATCATGTCCTCCTGCTGGCCGCAGATGACGATGCTGTCCGGGCTGGAGAACACGAGACTCTCTCTGGCCTGCGGCATGGCTATGACCACTTCGCCGGAGAGCTCCTCGGGAATCGTCTGGATCTGGTTGATGATTTCCCCTTCCAGGACGCTCAGCAGGTTGTAAATGGGGACGTTGTTAATATACGGGTCGGAAACTGCCCGCATGGTATAGCTCGCAATGTCTCCGGAAGTCAGCATTCCGTAGAGCTTTCCGTCGCTGTCGATAACCGGCAGAACGGTAATGCTGCCGGAGTTGGTCAGCGTGTCCCATGCACGGCTGACGGGTACGGAGTGGTGCAGGGCCGGCGGGGTATCGTAGTTCAGGTCGCGGACCTGAGTTCGAACGTTGGAGAGCAACATCGGCGGCTCCACATTGAATTTTTTCAGGATGGCATTGGTCTCATCGCTGACGTTGCCGAGCCGTGCGGCGATATAGTTCCGGTCACCGAGCGAGTTCCGCAGCGCCGCGTAGGCGATGGCGGAGACAATGGAGTCGGTGTCGGGGTTGCGGTGTCCCGTAACGTAGATAGGATCCATAATTTCACCCATTTCTCCTAAGAAGATTTCTGTCAATAACGGTATATTCGGATTTTTCCGATAAACGGCAGTTCCCTCGCCTTTCCGTTATTGGTATTCACAATTCCCTGAATGGCCAGCGCTATGCTGGCGAGGATGCCGAGAGCCTCCATGATGTCGTAGACCGCGACAAAGAAATTGCCGAACATGGGGACCCAGGACAGAAGAACATAGAAAAGTGCCATGACCAGGCTGTAGAGAAGCAGTGCAAGCAGCAGGTTGATTCCCTGCCCAATATGAAACCGGGCAAACCGCGAGCTCCGCGCTGCAAACAGGGGGACCAGAAACAGCGGTCCAAGATAAGAAAACATGGCAAAGCTGCGGCCGAACTCGATGTCCTCTGTGGAAAGCTCCGAGGTGTGGTCCGTGGTGTCGAGCATTTCGTTCCAGGAAAGCCGGATTTTCTCGTGGAGAGGCATCTTTTCCCGCTCCTCCCGGCTCGGCGTTTTCCGCTCCACCTTGTAGCCGCATTTCGGGCAGTATTTATCGTGGGCCCCAAGCAGGGAACCGCACTGATAACAATATGCCATAGTCAGTCCACCTCTGTTCTCTCAACACCCATATTTTACCGTCCTGACGGAGGCCCGTCAAATCGAATCCCCGTGTCCAAGGCGATTGACAAACAGATCGAACAGTGAGAGTCTCCTCGCCCATTTTTTGCGCGCCGTATTCGGTCCATAGGCCGGATCAATACGAGTGTCGGTACGGGGAAGCTCTGTCCCCTCGGGCAGGACGAAGCGGAAAGCCTCCGGGAGAATTTCAAACGTGCAGGCAGTTACCGGGCGGCATTCCCCGTCCACGTTGACGGCCGCAGGTTTCGGCGACTCAATAACGACTTTCTTTCCCCGCAGGGTGTCGGTCCAGGGATACCTGTAAAAATCAAATTTCTGCTGCCAGTGCAGAAGCATAAACGGGAAAAGGCGGGGCCAGCTCATATAGCGGTGCACGACAGAAACCTCAAGCATACCATCGGTTGGGTCGGAGAACGTGCCGCCGAGGATGCCGCTGCCGTAATATTTTCCGTTCCAGACCGTGCACTGAATGAACGGTCCCTTCTGCTCCGCGCCGTCCACCGTGACGTGAAGCCGGTGATAGACTTTCGTGAACATGCAGTACAGGCCGCCGAATACATAGGTCATATGTCCGATGACTCCGGGAAGACTCTTCATGCTCGCCTGCTTGCTGCAGGCCTCGGCGTCGAACCCCATGGAGGCCTGGTTGATGGCGATCTCCTCCCGACCGTCCTGGTCCGTCACTTTCAGCGCGTCGACTGCAATCGGCGCCCCCGCGATCAGCCGGTCGACGTCGAGAAACGGCTCCTCTCCCCCGTACATCCGGATGTAGTCGTTGCCGGAGCCGGTGGGAATAACCGTGATCTCTGCGTTCGGGAATCCATATGCGCCATTGACCACTTCATAGAGCGTGCCGTCTCCGCCGACGGCGTAGAACCGGACCGGTTCGCCGTCTGCCGCGGTGCAGGTTTCCCGGACAAATCGAGTTGCATCGCCGGGGCCGGTGGTCTCATAGATTTCATAGTCAATCTGCGCACGTTCGGCCGCCGGGCGAATCGTCTCCTCCAGGAGATTGCCCTTCCGGTTTTTCCCCGATTTCGGGTTTGCGAGAAAATAGTGTTTCATTTCGTCCTCCAAAACGGTTCATTTTAACCGTATTGTAGCATAGGCAAATCGACAAAAAAAGGGCCGCCCCGCCGGAACCGCGAGGCAGCCGTTATGGAAAGGAACCAATTAATGGCGTTTTCTGCCATATCCCATGATGCCCTTGTTGACAATCCAGTCAAAAGGTTTCAGGGTGTTGGCGATGGTTTTATAGGGTTCTTTGTGCCAGAATCCGAGATCGATATCGGTGTCAAGATCATGATTGGCCTGCTTTTCGAAGAACTCGCTTCCCTTCGGGACGACAAAGCGAAATGCGCCCGGGGCGACCTCAAGGGTCATCCGGGTAACCTTGCGGCATTCGCCGTCGACGTTGATCTCAACCGGTTTCTCCGCCTGGAACTCCATCTTTTTCCCGCGGATGTACTCACAATAGGGACGTTTATAGTGGGTGCCCGCAATCTGCCAGTCATAAAGACCGATTTTAAACACAGTCGGCCACCAGATGGTACGGCGGAACAGGACACAGTCGAGCATGCCGTCCGTGGGGTCTGCAAACCGTGCTACTTTGATGCCGCTGCCATACCATTTGGAGTTGCAGCCGACAGCAAAGAGGAACGGTCCCGGAATTGGCTTCCCGTCCACCTTGCAGGAAAAAGTGTTGTAGACTTTGGTAAACATGCAGTACAGGCCGGCCAGCGCATACGTGGCATGGCCGATGGCGCCCGGGAATTTTTTCATGGCGCCCTGATACGCGCAGGCCTCGGCGTCAAAGCCCATGGAGGCCTGATTAATGGCAACTTCCGTCCAGCCGCTGCCGTCATCAATGGTCAGGCCATCGACCGTGACCGGAGAACCGTTAATCAGATTCTCAATGTTGAGAAAAGCCTCTCTCCCGCCGTAGAGCCGGATGTAGTCGTTGCCCGAACCCTTTGGGACACAGGTGATCTCCGCGTTGTCGAATCCAAATGCGCCGTTCACCACTTCATAGAGTGTGCCGTCGCCGCCGACCGAGTAAAATCGGACCGGTGCGCCATTCGCCTCTTTGCATTTCTCCCGGACGAAGCGCTCCCCGTCGCCCCGTTCTTTGGTCTGGTAGATCTCGTAGTCGATCCCGTTCTTCTCCGCAGCAGGAATGATCAGCTCATTGACGATGTCAACGGGGTTGTTTTTGCCGGAGACGGGATTCTCCACAAAATAATGTTTCATTTCACTTTACCGTTTCCCTTTCTGCAGACAGGCAGAATTCCCCCTGCCTCTGCAGGAGGATTCTGCTGTCAGCTTACCTCTCTATTTCTCCTCTGACTCGTAGTTGATAACCGCATCCCAGGCAGGGGTGTTGTACCCGTCATGGTAGCCCTTGCGGAACTTCCGTTTCTCCTCTTCCGGCAGATCCAGGCCGATCGTGCCGCCGGGGTTCATGGTGTAGTTCGGGTCGAAGTAATCCTTCAGCACCTTGAAGACTCCATACTCGGTCTCGCCGATTCCGGCCTCGAGCCACGGGGCAAACATCTTGCCGATGCCGTGGTGATGCGAAATAGCGGCGCCGGATTTCTGGATGGCGTCCAGAATCGTGTTGAGATATCTCTTAAACTCCGCTGACTGGTCGATACGGGTCAGGAAGATGAAATACAGATTTGCGCCCTGCGGATAGCAATGGGACATATGGGTGGTGACAACCGTGTTGGGCAGTGCATGGCAAACCTTGCGCACCTCACGGTGAACCTTCTCCATATTGGACCAGTTGACGCAGCACTCGAGGGTGTCGACGCAGACGCCGAAGTCCATGATGGTGTCGCGCAGGTACGGATCGTTGAAACGGCCTTTCTCCCAGCTCTTGCAGATGAGACCCGAGAGCGGGATGGCGCCGTGTTTGACGGCAATCTTCAAAATGTTCTTATAGACGTTGCGGGAATATCCCTTCTCGCCCTCCGTGAATCCAAGGAACAGGCAGCGCTCCATATCCTTGTAGCCCAGTTTATCGAGGATGGGCTGAATGGGAGTGTCGTCTACGTTGTAGAGGCGGAGCATCATGTTGGTCTCCTCCTCGTCGGAGAGACGGAAGACGGAGCTGAAGCCGCACTCGGCCTGCATCATTTCACGGGCGGCCGCCATGGCGTCTTTCCAGGTCTTGAACATGTAGGAATAGCGCAGGCGGTTCTGCGGCATATAGCGGTACATCTTCATGGTGACCTCGGTCAGAACACCAAATGTGCCCTCCGAGCCCATCATAATCTGATTCATGTTCGGGCCGGTGGCCTCGCGCGGGTAATGGGAAGTCAGGACTTCGCCGCGGGGAGTTGCATATTTCTGCTGAACAACCAGGTCAGGGGCGCAGCCGTAATATGTGGAGTTCTGGCCGGATCCTCGGGTGACGACCCATCCGCCGACGCTGGAGTACTCAAAGGACTGCGGGAAGTGGCCGCAGGTGTAGTTGAGTTTGGTGCCGTACTCCTCTTTGGCATGGTTGAGATGGTTCTCAAAATCCGGGCCGGAGATGCCGGTCTGAACCGTAACAGTCTGGTCAATCTCATTGACATACAGAACCTTGTTGTATTTTCTGCGCATGTCCATGCTGACGCCGCCTTTGACGGGCTCCACGCCGCGGGTGACGGAGGAACCGCCGCCGTAGACATACAGCGGGATCTTGTTCTCGGCGCAGTAGTAGACGGTCTTCTGAATCTGCTCCGCGGTGCTCGGGTAAACGACGAGGTCCGGAAGAGAGTCATATTTTTTCTCACGCAGACGGAGAAGGTCATAGCAGGTCTGGCCGTACATGACCGAAAGACGGTCATAGTCGCCCTGTGACATGTCGTCGCCGTAGACGCTCTTGAAGAAGTCCAGATGTTTCTGCTCCATCTTCGGCGCGTACTCCGGGCCGAGCTCAACTTTGTCGAAGCCGAGGTCCATTGCATAGTCTTTGAAGGCGGAATCGTCGACATCGAAACGGTCTTTCATCATCTTGTAGAGGGATTCCTTCGGGAGTTTGAAGAAATTCGGGTCGCCCCAGCGGAAGATGGAGCGGTAGGAATCCGGCGCGGCGGCCTTGGTGATCCACTTCGGTTCAAAGCCTTTGTAGGGTTTATAAGCCATTCTTGGTTCTCCTTTCAGTTCTGTTTCAGCACGTCTGAGGTACAGATAACATCGACCCCAAGTCCCAAAACGTCTGGAATGATGACGTCGCCACGTCCGATTCGCTCACGGACCGTGACTCCATTAATTTCTTTCATAACATCAAAAATGCGGTCTTTCGGAATTTCCGCCGAGACGCGGCACGGAAGCACCGGAGTCTCCGGAAACGCGGTGGCCACTGTGGAACAGATGGTACGGGTCGGATTGGTCAGCTCCTGCTTTGCAAATTTTTCGCCCCGTTTACAGGTGTTTCCGGTTACGGTGATTGTCCCGTCGTCCTCGGTCGTCACCTGCATCGTGCAGCCGCGCGGGCAGGTAATGCAGACCATGGTTTTCGTCTCACTCATTTTGCCGCCACCTCGATTTCCGCCGTCAGCTGATCATTCGGACACAGTTCTGCCTGGTCAAAGTTGACAACCAGTTTTTCCATTTCCGGCGGCCGGAGGAACGGGAACTTTTTCTCGTAGACCACCCGATCTCCGGATTTAATGCGAAAGACGCTCTTGTCCAGAATTTCCCGGCTACGGAAGTAGACGATAGTTTTGTCGTTGCGGACCTTTAGATCCAGCGCCTGGGGGACAATGTAGAGGACCTTGTCGCCCGCCTTCAGCGGGATTGTGGTTCGGTCCGTCTCCTGCTGCTGTTTTGCAAAGGCAGCTGCCCCTGCACCGGCAATTTCGCCGCTCTCGGAGACGTAGTCCACGAGGTCGTTGACATGCAGCGCATTGCCGCAGGAGAACAGGCCCGGGACGGAGGTCATCAGCGAGGCGTCGCACTTCGGACCTTTAGTCCGGGGATCCATCTCCGCACCGAGCCGTTCCGTAAGCTCGTTTTCCGGGATGAGTCCGACGGAGAGAATGAGCGCGTCGCAGTCGATGCGCTGCTCGGTCCCCTTAATAGGATGCATCTTTTCATCTACCTCGGCAATCTCCACGCCGGTCAGACGGTCCTGGCCGAACACGCGGGTTACCGTATGGGAGAGATAAAGAGGAATGTTGTAGTCGTGCAGACACTGATGGATATTTCGCGTCAGCCCGGACGGGGTCGGTTTGACCTCATAGACGCCGACCACCTCGGCGCCCTCCAGCGTCAGCCGCCGGGCCATAATCAGCCCGATGTCGCCGGAACCCAGGATGACGCACCGCTTCGTCGGCATCTCCCCCATCAGATTGATAAAATGCTGCGCCGTGCCCGCGGTGTAGACGCCGGCCGGACGCGTCCCGTGGATGAAGACCTGCTTGGCCGTACGTTCCCGGCAGCCGGTGGCCATGATCAGCGACGCGGTCTCAATGACCGTAACGCCGCTGCGATTCACGACTGTAGCACGAAAACCGGTCTGGGTTTTCTCCAGGTTGGTAACGAAAGTCTGCGTCATGGCCGGAATGTCCTGTGCGTGAAATTCGTCGATAAACCGCTCGGCGTACTCCGGACCGGAGAGTTTTTCCTGGAAGCGGACCAGTCCGAACCCGTCATGGATACACTGTTTGAGAATACCGCCCAGACGGTTTTCCCGTTCAATGAGCAGGACGTCTGCCCCCTGCTTTTTGGCGGCAATTGCCGCGGCCAGGCCGGCGGGGCCGCCGCCGATGACCAGGACATCAGTCCTCATGGAAAGCGCCTCCTTTCGTCCTGCCATAGAGCATCACCGACTCGGCGGACGACTTGCGGACGTCCTCCAGCGGGATGTGATTTTTCTCTGCAATAATTTTTGTGACCAGCGGGGAACAGAATCCGCCCTGACAGCGTCCCATTCCGGGGCGCACCCTCTTTTTGACCGCATCTACCGTCTGCGGACAGTATGGGC
>R19__coassemble_529_pt1 | contig 16724 bp, 15 predicted proteins | sample R19__metabat2_high_PE_001 | metagenome-assembled genome bin R19
GATTGCCCTCTGGGTGACCTTCTGCGTGAAGTCCTTGGCCACTTTATAGGAGACGTCGGCTTCCAGGAGAGCCAGGCGGACTTCCCGCATGGCGCTCTTGACGTCGGCCTCCGTCAGAGAGCCTTTGCTTTTCAGGGACTTAAATGCCGACTCAAGACGGTCGGATAAGCCTTCAAATGCCATAGACAGCTCCTCTTGCCTGGTTGGCGGTTATTCGCTGAGCGTGTCAGCGATAAATTTAATCTGCACCACTGCGTCGTTGATCTCCCTCGAGAGACCTGTGCGCATGTTGTGTTCGTTGATTTTCTCCGCGTACATGCGGATGTCGTCCAGGCCCTTCTTTACCTCTTCAAACCGCCGGCAGAGCCCCAGCTTTTCCTCCATTTCGAAGAGCTGCTTCTCCGCCCGTTTGATGGCGTCGCGGACACCCTGCCGGGTGATGCCCTCATTTTCGGCAATTTCCGCCAGAGAGAAATCGTCGACGTAGTAGTACTCCAGGAAAGAACGCTGCCGCTCGGTCAGCATTTCGCCGTAGAAGTCCAGCAGCATGTTGATGCGCTCAAAATCCTTTGCCTTTGCCACGTTCCGGTCCCTCCGTTTTTTGACCCAGACGAAAGAGGAAGCCGCTTTTTCAGGCGGCTTCTGCTGTAAAGTTTGTTTCTTTACATGCGCTATTATACGGATTTCCCACCCGAAAGTCAAGCACAATTATTTTTTCAGCGTGACGATGGTGACGCCCTCTTCGCCCTCGCCGTAGGTGCCCAGCCGATAGCTCTCAACCCGCTTGTTGTTTTTCAGGTAGCGGCCGACGGCTTTGCGTAGCACACCGGTGCCCTTTCCGTGGATGACCGTGAACTGGCGGATGCCGACGCGGTACTGGAGATCGAGGAATCGATCCAGCGTGCTGACGGCCTCCTCCGAGTCCATGCCGCGGAGATCCACTGTGGTGTCCACGCTCTTGTTGAGCTTGGAGTCCAGATGACTGCCGCCCCGCCGGTTCGGCTTCGGCTTCCGTGTTTTGGCTGCCTTCCCCTTCTCGTCCAGCCGTAGTCTGGACTCGGGGACGCGGGTCTTCAGGATGCCCGCGGTGACCTCCACCATGCCGTTCTTGTCCGCCAGCTTCGTGACGGTGGCCGGCTCCGCGAGATCCGCCACAATGACGGAGTCTCCGACTTTGAGCGGACGGGGCAGGACATAATTGTCATCCTCCGCCAGCTCCGCGATTGGGTTCGTAATATCGTCGAGCTTATTCTCATGCCGCCGGATGGTGCGCTTGGCATCGGCCGAGACCTGGGCGAGATCTTTCGCCCGCTTCCGCTCTTTCTTCAGACGGTCGAGATCGTCCATGAAGAAGGCGGCCTCCCGCTCCGCGTGTTCCACAATGCGCTTCGCCTCTTTGCGGGCCTTCTCGGTCTCCTCGTCCCGTAGCTTCTCGATTTCGGCCTTGCTTGCCTCCGCCTCTTTCCGGGCCTGTTCGGCGGCGGCGGCGGCCTCCTCGGCCTTCTCACGCTCCTTGTCCAGGGCGGCCCGGCTCTGTTCGAGCTTTTCCACTGTGGTCTCAAATTTCGTGTTCTCATCGGAGATCAGATCGCGCGCGCGATCTACGACTTCGTCCGGCATGCCCAGGTGGGTGGAGATGGCGAAGGCGTTGGACCGCCCGGGGGTTCCAATGATGAGCCGGTAGGTCGGGGACAGCGTCTCAATGTCGAATTCACAGGAGGCGTTCTCGACGCGGTCGGTGTTCAGCGCATAGGCCTTGAGTTCCGCGTAGTGGGTGGTCGCCAGAACTTTTGCCCCCTGCAGATGCAGCTGTTCGAGGATGGCGATAGCCAGTGCCGCACCTTCTACCGGGTCCGTGCCGGCGCCCAGCTCATCGATGAGCACCAAGGAGTGCTCGTCGGCCTGCCCCAGGATATTGACGATATTGGTCATGTGGGCAGAAAAGGTGGACAGAGACTGTTCAATGCTCTGTTCGTCGCCGATATCGGCGAAAACGTGCTTATAGACGCAGACCTTGCTGCCGTCTGCCACCGGAATCATCAGCCCGGAGGAGGCCATCAGGGTCAAGAGACCAACCGTTTTAATGGAGACCGTCTTGCCGCCGGTGTTCGGGCCGGTGATGACCAGGGTATCGAAGTCCTCGCCGAGGCGGATGTTGGTGCTGACTACCTTTTTCGGGTCGATCAGCGGGTGGCGGGCCTTCTTCAGGTCGGTAATGCCCTTGTCATTGAGCTCCGGTGCAGCGGCTTTCATGGAATAGGCCATCTGCGCTTTCGCAAAGACAAACGCAAGGTAAACGGCTGATTCATAGCTCAGCTTGGTCTCGTTGTAGACCGCTCCGGCCTGTTCAGAGAGCTCCGTCAGGATGCGCTCCACTTCCTCGCGCTCCTTGCCCATGAGCTCTTTGATCTCATTGTTGGCGTCGACGACGGACATGGGCTCAATGAAAACGGTGGCGCCGGAGTCCGAGGTGTCCTGCACCAGGCCGGCAATCTCATTCTTGTGCTCCCGTTTGACCGGGACGACATATCTGCCGTTTCGTACCGTGACAATGGCGTCCTGCAGGACGGTGGCGTAGTGGTCCGAGTGGATGATGTGGTCCAGCTTGTCGCGGATCTTGTTCTCCTGCGCGTGCATGCGCCGGCGGATATCCTTTAGCGCCGGCGACGCATCATCGGCCATACGGTCCTCGGACAGGATGCAGGTATAGATGCGGTCCTCCAGATACTTCTGCGGCGTGATGGACAGGAAATATTTGGTCAGCACGGTATCGATTCCCTCGCAGGAATCGTACCAGGCGGTCATGCCCCGAAGCGTACGGAGAGTTGAGCCGACGGAGAGGAGATCTCCCATGGAGAGAACGCCTCCGGTGGCCGCAATGTAGAGCCGGTTGTTGACATTGACCAGGCCGCCGAACGAAGGGCCGCCGAACTTGGCGAGCAGCATATGGGCGTCCAGCGTCTCCTGGAGCAGATCCTGTGCCTCGGCCAGCGTCTGTGCCGGCTCCAGTTCCTCCGCCATGACTTTGGCATCCTGACAGGCGGCAAAGCCCGCCAGGATTTCCCGGATGCGGTCGAATTCCAGTGCTTTTTCGTGTCTGTTCTGCCTCTTCATAAATATCTGTTACCCCTTCGGAAGCTGTTTATAGAAGTCCAGCGTGCGGTAGCCCCGCCCGGTCTGCCGGAGCACAAACTGCTCCGCCGCCTGGGAGAGCTCCTTCTCCGCAGCCGCTGTCACCTTGTAGTTGAATATCTTTTTCGGCTCGCTGTAAAGTATGAACCGCATGGCCGTCACAGCGCCGAGCGACAGTTTCATGCCGCTGTCCCCGCTTCCGCAGTTCCGGCACAGAAGCCGGCCGCTGGCGGGGTTAAAATACATGAAATCGGTCTCATACGTGCCGCATTCGGCGCAGGCCACCAGGTCCGGCATATAGCCGGAGTCGGACATGGCACGTAGCTCGGCGGTGGCCTTGACGAGCACCGGCTTGCGCGTCTTCTCTGCCATAAGGTAAAGCGAATTCAGCAGCAGGCGGAGCAGTTCTTCGGACTCCTCATTCTCGGGCGCCAGCTCACCGAACAGCTCGGCGAGATAGAATCCGATGCTTAAGGCCTCCATGTCATCATACAGAGCAAAAAAAGAATGTTTCGGCGAAGCGCTGTTAACCGTATAGGAATCCTTGCCTTTGTAGAGCACAAAGTCGGAGTAGCTCAGCAGCTGCGTGGTGGAGAGCAGTCTGCTCTTGACGGTCGTCGCCCGCCGCACAAACGCGCGGATTTTGCCGAATTTCGAGGTGAGGATGGTGATGAGCTTGTCGCTCTCGCCGACCCGCTGTTCCTTGATGACAAGGCCGTCGGTCTCTACCGTCATACTACTCCCCCCCCTGCTCTTATCTGGAATATTCTAGTAGAAAGAAAGATAAAAAACAATAGATGACCAGACGATTCGCCATTTCCGAAAATCAGGCCGAATCTTTCCATTCCTCTCCATGAGAAAAAAGGGCCTGCTCTTCAGCAGACCCTCTTTTATGCTTTCCAATATTACAGTTCTCCGCTGTTGTCCAGACCAAAGTCCCGGATGTAGTTTTCCCGGTCTCTCCACCCCTCTTTGACTTTGACCCAGCAGTGGAGATTTACTTTGCAGCCGAAGAACCGCTCCATGTCCTCACGGGCATAGGTGGAAATTTTCTTCAGCATAGCGCCCTTTTTGCCGATGATGATGCCCTTGTGGGACTCCTTCTCGCAGAAAATGGTGGCGTCGATGTCAAGGATGTCCTCTCCCGCCCTGTTGTTACGCTCGGAGAAGCGGTCCAGACTGACGGCGGTGCCGTGGGGAACTTCCTTGTCCAGCAGTCGGAGCATTTTTTCGCGGATAATTTCTGCGGCGATGACACGCTCCGGCTGGTCAGTCAGCGCGTCGTCCGGGAAGAAATGTACGGACGGCTCTGCCAGCTTTTTGAGCTCTTCCAGCAGCTCGTCGACACCGTCGCCCTTAACCGCACAGACCGGAACAATGGCGGTGAACTCCATCTGAGCACTGAGCTCCGCAATGCGGGGCATTAACTGCTCTTTCTCGTCAACGGTGTCAATTTTATTGATGGCCAGAACAGTGGGAAGTCCCGACTGCTTCAGCTTATTCAGCAGCTCCTGCTCCTCTTCCGAGAGACCGGGCTGCGGCTCTACAACAAAGAGGACCGCGTCCACGCCGGCGATGCTGTCGGAGACCGCCTCCATCATCTTTTCCCCGAGTTTGTTGCGCGGGTGAAAATAGCCCGGGGTGTCGGTAAAGACCAGCTGGACCGGTCCGTCCGTCAGAACGCCCATGATTTTGGTGCGGGTGGTCTGGGGCTTGTTGGAGACGATGGCGACTTTCTGGCCGATCATCCGGTTGAGCAGAGAGGATTTGCCGACATTGGGCTTTCCGACAATGGAGAGAAAAGCGGTTCTGGTTTCTTCAGCCATTCGTTATTCGTCCTCCATGTAGTAGTTGCCGTCGCGGCGCAGGCCGAGTTCGGTGAGAACTTTTTCCTCTTTTTCGCGCATGCGGACCAGTTCAATGCCGCCGAGCTCATGGTCGTAACCGAGCAGGTGCAGCATGGAGTGAACCGTAAGATAGCCGACTTCGCGCTCCAGACTGTGGCCGTAACGTTTGGCCTGCTCCTCTGCCTTTTCCAGTGAGATGACAATGTCGCCGAGCTCCGCCTCATTGGTGTCATAGTTGATGTCATAGACACCGTTCTCGCCGAGCGGGAAGGAGAGAACGTCCGTCTCGCTGTCAATATTGCGGTACTGTTTGTTGAGTTCATGGATGCGCTCGTTGTCGACGATGGAGACGGAGACCTCCGCGTCCTGCGGAAACTCCTCCATAACGAGAACAGCGGTGCAGCAGCGGCGAATAAGAAGCCGCATGCCCTTCGGAATTTTCACTTTTTTCTGGTCGTTGGAGATAATAACTTTTACTTTGTGCGCCATAACTGCTGATTTCCTCTTCTCTATTTAATTGGCGTGTTTTTTCTTTGTCTTCTGCTGTTCCTCGGCGTATTCGGCATAGGCCTTGACGATTTCCTGCACCAGATGATGCCGGACGACGTCTTTGTCGCTGAACCGGACGGTCGCAATGTCCTCGATGCCGTGGAGGATATGGGTAACTTCTATGAGTCCGGAGCGTTTGCCCCGGGGAAGGTCAATTTGGGTGACATCGCCGGTAACGACGGCTTTGGAGCCGGCACCGAGACGGGTCAGGAACATTTTCATCTGTTCCGAGGTCGTATTCTGCGCCTCGTCCAGGATGATGAAACTGTCGTCCAGGGTACGGCCGCGCATGTAGGCGAGCGGTGCGACTTCAATTGTGCCGCGCTCCAGTTGTTTCTGGAAACTGTCCGGCCCCAGCATGTCAAATAGCGCATCGTAAAGCGGACGAAGATAGGGGTCTACTTTCTGCTGCAGGTCACCTGGAAGGAAGCCCAGGCTTTCGCCTGCCTCTACGGCGGGACGGGTCAGGACGATGCGCTCCACCTCTTTGTCCTTAAACGCCTTGACCGCCATGGCGACAGCGAGGTAGGTCTTTCCGGTACCGGCTGGTCCTATGCCAAAGACAATTGTGTTATCACGGATAGCCTCTACGTACTGCTCCTGTCCCAGCGTCTTGGCCTTGACCGGTTTGCCGCGCGCTGTAATACAGATGCAGTCGGTCATAAGCCGGGCGAGCTTTCCGCCGGAGCCCTCCTGAACCATGGAGATGACATAGCGGATATTCTGCTCATTCAGGCGTTCGCCTTTTTCAATGAGCAGGAGCATTCCGTCCACCGTCTTGGAGGCAAGCTCTACCGCGTCCTCTTCCCCGGTGAGTTTCAGCTGGCCGCCGCGATTCACGGCGGTAATTCCGAACGCCTTTTCCAGGAGAATCATATTCTCGTCAAAAACGCCGAACAGCTCAGCGGCCTGTTCCATATTGTCAAAACGAATAATCTTTTCTGCCACTTACACAGGTTCCTTTCACAGAGGATAGTGACCTCACTATCCAAGGTAACAAGATTATACGTCTTTTTGCCTAAAAAATCTTTTGACAATTTGGCCAATATTCCTAGTTTTTTTGCGCATTATTTTCGGCATCCACGCGTGCCCGTGCCCAATTCCGTGCGTTTTTCTACAAAAATGCGCGGAAAAAGCCCGATCTCTCACGAGAACGGGCCTTTTCCGGTTCTAAGGATCTTACTATAAAATCCGCTTACTCAGCGGGATTTTCTGCAATGACCGCCCTGGTCTTCAGGACCGAAGACGGCGAGACGGAAAACTCGTCGAGTCCCCATTTCAGCAGGGACGGGATAAGACGCGGGTCGGCAGCCGCCTCACCGCACATGCCCACCGGAATACCGGCAGATTTGGCATTTCGAATTACTGTCTCTATGGCTCGCAGCACAGAGGGCTGCATGGCGTCATAGAGATTGGCGACTTGCGGGTTGCCGCGGTCGGCACACATAATGTATCCGGTCAGGTCATTCGTGCCGATGGAGAAGAACGCGGCGTGCTGCGCCATGACGTCGGAGAGGATGGCGGCAGAAGGCGTCTCCACCATAATGCCGACTGGGCAGTCGCCATAGGGCACGCCCTCTTCCTTCAGCTCCTCTTTGCAGCGCTCTGCCAGCTGTTTGGCGGCCTCAATTTCCTCGACGCAGGTAATCAGCGGAAGCATAATTTTGACATTGCCGTCTGCCCCGGCGCGCAGGATGGCGCGCAGCTGGCGTTTAAAAAGCTCCTGGCTGTCCAGGCAGTAGCGGATGGCGCGGTGGCCGAGGAACGGGTTGTCCTCTTTCTCCATCTTCAAATAGGTGATGTCCTTGTCGCCGCCGATGTCCAGCGTGCGGATGATGACCTCCCGGTCTCCCATGCGTTTGGCGACCTGAGAATAGGCCTCATACTGCTCGTCCTCGGAGGGCTCTTCTGCGCGGTCCATGAACAGGAACTCTGTGCGGAACAGGCCAATGCCTTCGCATCCGTTGTCGTCTGCCGCACGGGCATCCTCCGGCTTGCCGATATTGCAGTAGATAGCTTTGCGGACGCCGTCCGACGTGACCGTCGGGAGGGTGCGGTATTTTTTGAGGGCCTCCCGCTCCTCCAGGAATGCGCGCTGCTTTTTCTGGTATTCCGCAAGTGTCTTTTCATCCGGTTCTACCAGGACTTCGCCGGAGGCGCCGTCGAGAATGACGGTGGACCCTTCCGCGATGGCGGTGGCACCGGCCAGCGAGAGCACCGCCGGCACCTGCATGGCACGGGCCAGGATGGCGCTGTGGGAGGTATACCCGCCGATTTCCGCCAGGATTCCCGCCGTGTTGACCGGGTTGATCTGTCCGGTCATGGACGGGGTAAAATCTTTGGCAATCAGGATGCTGCCCGCGGGGACCGCGGCGAGATTCACCTGGCTGACGCCAAGCAGAAGCGACAGCAGGCCGTCACGGATGTCGCTGACGTCGGAGGCGCGCTGCATCAGCAGCTCGTCGCCGGAGGCGGCAAACATGTCGTGGAAGGACTGGCAGACCGTGTCGGCCGCCGCTTCCGCAACGGCACCGCCGTCAATGGCCTCTTCCATCTGCTGAACCATAAACGGGTCGCTGATCATCTCAATGTGGCCCTGTAGGATTTCCGCCTGTTTGGCCCCGGCGGAAGCGGTCAGTGTCTCCACCATCTGCTCCGTCTCGGCCTTGAAGGCGGCAACTGCCCCCTGGAGCCGCTGTTTTTCTCCTTCCGGAGTGGAGAAGGAGACGGAACTGTAGTCGAGATCGACCTCTTTGATGACAACGGCTTTTCCGATTCCGTACCCTTCCGATACGCCGATTCCTTTCTGCATAGCTCTGTCCCCTTCCTTGGTATTGTATGTGGTCTTATTCCGGATCGCCCAGGCCGGACTCGATGAGGCTGACGGCCTTGTCCAGTGCCTCCTGCTCATCCGGGCCGTCGCATTTGACGGTGAGCTCGGTACCGAACTTGATGCAGGCTGCCATGATATTCATGATGCTCTTGGCGTTGACTTCTTTTCCATCGATGTCAAATGTGATGGTGCTCTTAAACTTGGCCATCTCCTTGATGAAGTTGTTGGCCGGGCGCATATGGAATCCTTCTTTGTTTACGACTTTGGTTTTCTGCTCTACCATAGTAAAATCTCCTTTTTTGTATTCAGGCAGCCTTGGCTGCTTTTTCTGCTTTTTTCTGTTCTTTTGCCTGACGTTTTGCCTCTTTGGCCTCGGCCGGTGTGGTCACGTTCTTCTTCATGAGGAGGAGCATGAACATACCGACAATGGAGCCGACCACAAGCGCCAGCAGGTACCAGTACCAGCCGCCGACCGTGGCGATGACGAAGATGCCGCCGTGGGGTGCACGGAGCGTGCAGTGGAACAGCATGGACAGGGCACCTGCCACGCCGGAGCCCACCATAACGCTCGGGAGTACCCGACCCGGGTCAGACGCCGCATAGGGGATGGCGCCTTCGGTGACGAAGGACAGGCCCATAATGTAGAGGGTCGGGCCGGTCTTCCGCTCCTGGGCGGTCCATTTCCACGGGAAGAACGAGGTAGCCAGCGCAATGGCGATGGGAGGGACCATACCGCCGATCATGACGGCGGCCATAATCTCGTAGCACATGGTCTGCGCTGCTCCGGTGTATCCGACTGCTGCGGTCAGCATGCCGGTACCGAAGACATAGGCCGCTTTGTTGATGGGGCCGCCCATGTCGGAGGCCATCATGGCCGCAAGAATGAAGCCGAGCAGGACGCTCAGGTGTTTGGCGTTCAGGAAGTTGAGGAAGGTACCGAAGGCCGTGTTGATAAGGATCATCAGCGGGTCAATGGTACACATAATGACCGCAATTAACGCAATGCCGCACAGCGGATACAGAAGCATGGGCTTCAGGCCGTCGAGGCTCTTCGGTAGTTTCTTAAAGCAGAACTGCAGGAGCTTGATGACATAGCCCGCTGCAAAGCCTGCAATGAGGGCACCGATGAAGCCGGCCGAGATGCCGTCGGGGTTTCCGCCCGGCGCGCTCCAGATGGAGCCGATCTTTGCCATATAGCCGCCGACAAATCCGACCGCCAGGGCCGGTAGGTCGCCGATGGCGTAGGCGATGAATCCGGCAAGGACCGGAAGCATAAAGTCAAATGCGAGGTTACCGACGGTCTTAAACCACTTGGACGCAGTCAGCATGGAGCCGAACTCGGCACCCGGCTGAATGCCGTGAACCTGGCAGAAGATGGTGTCGATGAGGAAGGCGATGGCAATCAGCAGTCCGCCTCCGATGACGAACGGGAGCATGTGGGAAATGCCGCTCATCAGCTCCTGGTAGACTTTGTGCCAGCCGCTCTCGGTCTTGCCGGAAGCGGTACTCTCCTCTCCGCTGCCGGAGGCGTGCCAGACAGGCGCTTTCCCGTCAGCAATTTCCTGGATGAGCTCCTTCGGGCGGTTGATGCCAGCGGAGACCTCTACTTTTACGACGGGTTTGCCGTCAAAACGGTCCATATCAACCTTTTTGTCGGCGGCCACGATGATGCCGTCCGCCGCGGCAATTTCCTCCGCGGTCAGAACGTTCTTGGCGCCGCCGGCGCCGTTGGTCTCAGCCTTGAGCGGAAGTCCCATCTCCTCGCCGGCCCGCTCCAGGGCCTCTGCCGCCATAAAAGTGTGGGCAATGCCGTTCGGGCAGGCGGTCACGGCGAGAATGCGGTAGGCGGGAACCGCCTCTTCCGGAGCCGTTTTTTCCTCTTCCGCGCGATTTGCTTCCGGTGCCGCGGCAGCGGTATCCACTTCCGGCTCCTCTTCCGGAAACTTCTCGGCCTCTTTTTCCGTGATAATCTTCAGGAACTCCTCCGGCGTTTCGGCGCCGCGCAGGGCGTTGGCGAAGTCCGGGTCCATCAGCATCATCATGAGGTGGGAGAGGATTTCCAAGTGGGCGTCGCCAGCGCCTTCCGGTACCGCAATCATGAAGAACAGGGTGCTCGGCATGCCGTCCGGCGCATCGTAGTCGACGCCGTCCGGAACCGTCATGGCGGCGAGACCCGGGTGTTTGGCGGTGTTGGTCTTGGAGTGCGGGACGGCGATTCCCTCGCCGATGGCGGTTGTGCTCTCCGACTCCCGTTTCAGAATGGCCTCTTTAAAGCCGGCGGCATCGTTGAGATTTCCGACTTTTTCGTGTATGGCGATGAGCTGGTCAATGGCGTTTTCCTTGTCGGTCGCCGACGCCCCCAGCTTGATGGCGTCCGCGGTCAGCAAATCTTTGATTCTCATAGCGTCACCTTACCCCTGAAAATACTTCTGATAGATGTTGCGGACGTCTTCTCCCGGAGCAATGCCGTCGTAAAACGCCGTGGCATTTCCGGCTGCAGAGCCCCAGCGCAGCGCGGCGTCGTAGGTGCCCTCCATTTCGTAGCCGGCCAGGAAACCGGCGACCATGGAGTCGCCGCACCCGACACTGTTGACCACTTCGCCGGGCACAATGCCTGTCGTTCGGACTTCGCCGTTCTCGTCAACCAGAAGTGCACCCGCGCTTCCGCGGCTGATGAGCACGCTGCGCGCACCCTGCTCCTGCAGTTTTTTGGCATATTTGGTCAGGTTCTCCTCGTCGTACTTGTCGAGTTTTACGCCGAAGAGCTCCCCGAGTTCATGGTGATTGGGCTTGATGAGGAAAGGATGGTACGGAAGCACACGCTTAAGGCCTTCGCCGGTCGTATCCACGGTGATGTCCACATCTTTTCCGCTCAGCCGCTGAAAGATGGTCTCATAGATGTTTTCCGGCAGACTGCTCGGCACGTTGCCGGCGAGTACCAGCCGGTCGCCTTTCTGGAGGGCGTCCAGTTTGGTGAGAAGGGCTTCCACGCTCTCGTCAGGGACGTCCGGGCCCGGCGCGTTGACCGCGAGTTCCCCGGGCGCATAGAGTTTGACATTGATACGGGTGGATCCGGATGGAAGGCCGACAAAGTCGGTGTCAATGCCCTGTGCCTGCAGTAACTGGCGCAGACCCGCTCCGGTAAACCCGGCCAGAAAGCCGAGCACCCGGGTCGGCACGCCCAGCTCATGAAGGAGCATGGACACGTTGATCCCCTTGCCGCCGGGGTACAGTTCCGCGCTGTCGGCCCGGACAATGTCCTCTCCCTTCAGCGAAGGGGCGCGCATGACATAGTCCAGTGCGGGATTTAACGTCACAGTGTAAATCATGAGAATGAATCCTCCTTAATGTCCCGGTCCGCGGGTCTTTTCCCCGAAGGCTTTCACAACTGTGTGGTCTATATAAACCTGGTCGGGCAGCCTGTCAGTAATGATGGCGGAGCCGTCCAGGGAACCAAACGTAATGGTGGAAACTTTTCCGAACTTGGAAGCGTCCGTCACAATATAGGAGACGAAACTCCGCTCTATGGCGGCGGTCTTCAAAAAAGCCTCGTCGACGTCGGGCGTAGTGTAGCCATATTTTTCGTGGATGCCGTTGGCGCCGAGGAACGCCTTGGAAAAGTTGTAGTGGCGCAGATTGTTGGCGGCTGCCAGCCCGACGACGGCCTCGGTCGCCCCTTTGAGTTCTCCGCCCAGGACAAAGGTTTTGAAGCCGCGGGCGGCCAGATTGCGGGCGTGAACAATGCCGTTGGTCACAAACTGGGCTTTGGGCGCCTGAATATAGTCAATCATTAAAAGCGTCGTAGTACCGGCGTCGAGATAGACAAAATCCTCGTCAGTTATCTGTTCGGCGGCGAGCTGTGCGGCCAGTTTTTTCTCCGAGACGTTTTTGCTGATCTTTTCCTGAATATCATCTTCGCTTAGGACAAACTGGCGTTCAGTCAGCGTCGCACCGCCGTGGACACGGTTCAGTTTTCCGAGCTTGTCGAGCTCCAGAAGGTCCCGGCGAACCGTACTCTCGGAGGCGCCGAGCTTCTGGGTCAGCTCCGCTACGGAGACCATGCCTTCTTCGTGGAGGATGTCGAGAATCTGAGACTTACGCTCCTGAGCAAGCTTTGACATGTCCGTCTCCTTTCGTTTCACCATTTCTTCTTTTCTACGCCTTCATTATATCCGTTGAGACGCTCAATTTCAATCACAATCAGTCAAAATCATTCAGAATTGTGCAATTCAACAAGTGAATCATGGTTTATTCGTGGGGATTGCACAATAAATATGCTTGATTCTGATCGGTTCCGGCGTCTTCGCCAAATTGTTCAGCCAAACCGTCATTCTTGCAGGTCCCTAGCTTCTGTGCTATGATTCTTTCGTTTGAATTTTCTCCGACAAAAAGAGGTTTTCCGCATGAAAAAAATCTTTCGAAAGGACATTGTCCCGGCCTGCGACTACTGTCTCCACGGACGGCCCGCTCCAGATGCGGACGCCGTGCTCTGTGTCAAACATGGCATCATGCAGCGAAACTCTTCCTGCCGGCAGTTTAAATACGATCCTCTGAAGCGGGCACCCAAACCGAAAGCCCGGATACAGACCGATTTCAGGCCCGAAGACTTTGAGCTCTGACCGGAAAGGAAGTACTTTCGCTTATGTCCATATTTCGTCCGTTCCGCGCACTGCGCCCAGACCCTGCGCTGGCAGGCAGAATTGCCGCTCTCCCCTATGATGTCATGAACGAGGAAGAGGCCCGCGCTCTGACAGCGAAGAACCCCTATTCGTTTCTCCATATCTCCCGTGCAGAGGTAGACCTCCCGAAAGGCACCGACCCCTACAGCGACGAAGTCTATGCCAAAGCTGCAGAAAACCTGCACAGCTTTGAGAAGAAGGGATACCTGCTGCGCGACAAAGATGCCAGCTTTTATATTCTCCAGCAGAATATGGACGGGCGTGTTCAGACCGGTCTGGTCGGCTGTGCTTCGATCGACGACTATATTAATAATGTTATTAAGAAGCACGAAAAAACCCGCTACGAAAAGGAGGCCGACCGCATCCGCCACGTCAGCACCTGCATGGCCAATACCGGAGCCATCTTCCTGACGTATCGCGGGCGCAGCTCCATCAGCGCCGTCATTCAGAAGTGGAAACAGACGCACACTCCCGTCTATGATTTCACCATGGACGGCGGGGTCCGCACCCTTCTCTGGGTTGTAGACGATGCCAATGTCTGTCTTCAGCTCTCCACCGCTTTTCGCGACGAGGTCGACTCCCTCTACATTGCCGACGGACACCACCGCTGCGCCTCTGCCGCCCACGTGGGCATGGAGCTGCGCCGGAAAAATCCGTCCTATACCGGGTACGAAGAGTTCAACCGCTTTCTCGCTGTCGCCTTCCCGAGCGATGAACTGCAGATCATGGACTATAACCGCGTCGTCCTCACGCCGGAAGGTATGACCAAAGAGGAGCTGTTTCAGGGCATAAACAAGAATTTCGACATTGAATGTCAGCTGCAGCTGCATCCCTTCCGCCCCAAAGCGCCGCGCACATTCGGCATGTACTACGACGGAAGCTGGTACAAACTGACTGCCCGGCCCGACACGTATCCCCCGGACGACCCGGTGGACTCCCTCGACGTCTCCATTCTGCAGAACAATCTCATTGCACCGGTCCTCGGCATCGAGGATCCGCGGAAAGACAGCCGGATCGACTTCGTCGGCGGCATCCGCGGCCTGGAGGAACTGGAGCGGCGTGCGACATCCGATATGAATCTGGCCTTCGCCATGTATCCCACTTCGCTCGACCAGCTGATTGCCATTGCAGATGCCCACGAGCTCATGCCGCCCAAATCCACCTGGTTTGAGCCAAAACTTCCGAGTGGCCTGTTTATCCACGACCTTTCGGAATAAATAACCGAGATTTCAAACGAGGACTGCCTCCGGCAGTCCTCGTTTTCAATATGACTCAATTCTAAGGCCGGAAATCGGCAGAATTTACACAGTTCCACAAATTTTCGAAATTGTGCAATTTTTGCCATTGACTGCCGGTCAAATTGGACTAGAATACCATTTACACCCCTATCTGATCCAGAATTCATAAGGAGGCATCCTTACCATGAAAGAAAAAATCAATGCATTTGACTACGCGAAAGAAATTGTCAGTGAAATTCCCCGCGGCGTCCTTCTGACGACCATGGTAGATGAAAAGGTCAACTCCATGACCATTGGCTGGGGCTCTCTGGGCTTCGAGTGGGGAAAACCTGTTTTCACCGCTTATATCCGTGAAGGCCGCTTTACCAAAAAGCAGCTCGACGCCAACCCGGAATTTACCATAAATGTTCCGCTGAATCACGATGACGCCGTAAAAATTCTCAAATACTGCGGCAGCCATTCCGGCCGCAACTCCAACAAGGTAAAAGAGGCCGGCCTCACGCTGGAGACGCCGACCACGATCTCCGTCCCCGGCGTCAAAGAGGCACCGCTGACGCTGGAGTGCAAAGTTATCTACTCCCAAATGCAGGACTACACCCTCGGCACCTCTCCGGCCATCGCGAAATTCTACCCGCAGAATGTGCCCAGCGAGGCCACCGGCGCCAACAAGGACAATCATCTGATGGTCATGGGTGAGATCGTCGACGCCTATATTCTGAAATAATCCGAAAAAAACGAAGAAAGATCCATAAAAAACGGCACCTTCGGGTGCCGCTTTTTTTGCCTGCAAGTAAGGGCGTACTGCGGAAATTGCATTCTGCAGCACGCCCCTTTCTTTGTTTTCAGAGGAAAAGCCGTCTGGTTCACTCCGCCTGGCCGGCCAGATAGTCGACAAACTGCTGGGCCGTCCGGCCGGAGAAGCCGCCATGGCGGACTTCCCAGACCTGTGCCTGCTGTTTGAGCTCCTTGTCGGCGAGCGTAATTTCCGGGTGTTTACGCGCAAGGGTGCGGACAATTTCATAAAATTCATCCGGACGAGGCTTGAAGTAGCCGATGCTGACACCGAATCGATCGGAGAGGGAGAGCTTCTCCTGAATTGTGTCGTTGCGGTGGATATCTTCCTCGTCGACGTCATTCCGGTCGGACCAGGTCTCGCGGATAAGGTGACGCCGATTGGAAGTGGCATAGATGAGGACATTTTCCGGTTTCGGCTCGAGGCCGCCCTCAATGACGGCTTTGAGGTACTTGTACTCAATTTCGAACTCCTCAAAGCTCAGGTCGTCCATATAGATAATAAAGCGGTAGTTGCGGTTTTTAATTTGGTTGATGATGCGCGACAGATCTTTAAACTGGTGTTTGTACACCTCAATCATGCGGAGACCGCGGTCGTAGTACTCGTTCAGGATGGCCTTGATACTGGTGGATTTGCCCGTGCCGGCATCGCCGTACAGGAGGACGTTGTTGGCGCGGCGTCCCTCGACAAAAGCCTCGGTGTTGGCAACCAGCTGTTCTTTCTGCTTCTCATAGCCCACCAGGTCGTCCAGCCGGACTTCGCTGCAGTTGGTAATGGGGATGAGGAGCTCCCCCTCCTCGTTCTCCTCTGCCACGCGAAATGCCTTGTTGAGGCCGAATTTGCCGACGCCGTAGCGGGCATAGAAGTCAGTGACGGTCCGGTAGAGGTCCTCATCGGTCTCCGCCTGTTCCAGCGCCGTGCTGAGTTCCTGCACTTTTTCACTGACGTTCTTATTGTAAATGGCCTCTTTCTTACCCACGGCATCGTAGTGTTCAATAACCGTAAAGCAATTGAGATGAAGTGCCTTTTCCAGCGGACCAAAGTCGTAGTCAAAAAGCTGCTTAAAGATGCGGAGATCATTCTTGGCAAACTCCGTCACAGACCCTTCCGAGGCGCCGACTTTTTCGGAGACCAGGGTAAACGGGGTCTCCGTCATGGCCAGCAGATAAGCGAGATAGTTGTGCCAGAGATTGTGGTTGAAGCCGTAGCGGGTAGCGAGATCTAACAGATTGTGGATTTCGTCGAGAATCTCCTGCGAGAGCTCCTCCGCCTCATAGCGCCCCTCGTCAAAGCGGCGGCAGATGTCCGCCAGGCGGAAGAGGATGCTGTTCTTCCCGATGCTGCGGTAGATGATAAGTTTTGAAGTCAGTTTATACACGCGACTGCGCCTCCGGATCACAAAATCTTTTTTAGTTTATCACGATTTCGGGCTTTGTACCACTTTATATGTGGCGGCGCTGTCCTCCTCTCCCAGGCCGCGCTTCTCGGCCTGGTCGTAGACGTTCCGCACCAGCAGCTCGCCGGGCATGATGCGGCCGACATATTTTGCATAGCTCAGGATTCGATCGACCTCGTCAGACATCTCCGAGACCGAACTCTCTTCAGCGCTGTAGTCCCCCGTGTCAATCTTCCTCCAGACAGCATCCAGATAGC
>R19__coassemble_531_pt1 | contig 16701 bp, 11 predicted proteins | sample R19__metabat2_high_PE_001 | metagenome-assembled genome bin R19
TGATGGCACTGACAAGAGCCTTAATCGAGGCATTGATGATGTCGTGGTTGACGCCGACGCCCCAGAAGAAAGTCCCCTTATCGTCCATAATGCCAACATAGGCAGCCGCCGTGTCATCCGAGTGCTTCTGCTCGATGGAGTGCTCGGAATAGGCCTCCAGGGAGAAGATGTTCCCGGTCACCTTCTTGATGGCGTTGCTGACTGCATCGAGACGGCCGTTGCCGACTGCGTCGATCGTCCGAAGTGCACCGTTGTAGTCCATAGTGACACGCGCACCAATGGTGTGGTCCGCGTTCTGCGTAAAATGATATTCCACAACCTTCAGCCATTTGTTCTTATTGATGAACGATTCGCGGAAGATATCATAAATTTCATCCGGCTTGAGCTCGCGGTGCTCATGGTCGGAAATTTCCTTAATCTGGTAGCTGAAGGCCTCTTTCATCTTCTTCGGAAGTTCGAAGTTATACTGGGTCTCCAGAATAAAGCCGATGCCGCCCTTGCCGGACTGGGAATTGACGCGGATGACATCCGAGTCGTAGCTCCGGCCGACGTCGGTCGGGTCCAGCGGAAGATACGGAACGGTCCAGTGGTCCGGATCGTGCTCCTCACGGTACTTCATCCCCTTGGCAATGGCGTCCTGGTGAGAGCCGCTGAAAGCGGAGAATACCAGCTGACCGCAGTAAGGAGAACGCGGCGGCACTTTCATGCGGGTAACACGCTCATAGACCTCCTGAATTTCCGGAAGGTTGGAGAAGTCCAGCTCAGGGTCAACTCCCTGAGAGTACATGTTCATGCCGACGGTGACGAGGTCTACGTTTCCGGTTCGCTCGCCGTTTCCGAAGAGTGTGCCCTCTACACGGTCTGCGCCGGCAAGAATACCCATTTCCGTATCCGCTACACCGCAGCCGCGGTCATTGTGCGGATGGAGCGAGAGAATGATGTTCTCGCGATAGTTGAGGTTTTTGCTCATATATTCAATTTGGTTGGCATAGACATGCGGCATGGAGAGCTCTACAGTGACAGGCAGGTTGTAAATGACCTTGTCGTCCGGGCTCGGTTTCCAGACCTCGGAAACCGCATTGCACACCTCAAGTGCATATTCCGGCTCAGTACCGGTAAAGCTCTCCGGAGAGTACTCGAAGCGGAAATTGCCTTCCGTTTTCTCCCGGTAGTATTTGCACATTTCAGCGCCGTCGACGGCGAGCTGCTTGATCTGCTCCTTATCCTTGTGGAAGACCTGCTCACGCTGTGCAACGGAGGTGGAGTTATAAAGATGCACAATGGCATGTTTGCAGCCTTCCAGCGCCTCAAACGTCTTCTTCACGATGTGCTCCCGGGCCTGGGTCAGGACCTGGATGGTGACGTCGTCCGGAATAAGATCCTGCTCAATAAGCGTGCGGCAGAACTCATACTCGGTCTCGCTGGCAGCCGGGAATCCGACCTCAATCTCCTTGAAGCCGACTTTCAGGAGGGTTTTATAGTATTCAATCTTCTCCTCCAGGCTCATGGGGATGACAAGCGCCTGGTTGCCGTCGCGGAGATCGACGCTGCACCAGATGGGTGCTTTTTCAATATGATCTTTTTTCGCCCAGTCCATAGTGATGACAGGCGGATTGTAAAACTGTGTAGTATATTTTTCGTAGCCTTTCATAGCGGTTCCTTTCTGCTTTTGGGTATAAAAAAACTCTTCTACCCAAAATGCCAAATTCCAGAACATTTTTGGATAAAAGAGACGAAATTCATTATTCCGCGGTACCACTCTTTTTGGTATTGCTATACCCACTCAGTTCATGTCCAACAACATGATTCTCTGTAACGGGAGAACCCGGTCCAGCCTATTAGCAGAACTTGCTTTTTCAGCCGACGGCTCCAGGATGAGTTATACCTCTGATTCTGCTGCTGCCTTCCACTTAACCGGCAGCTCTCTGTGAACAAGCCTCAGAGCTTTTTTCCCTTCGTTGCCTTTCTCAATGTGGTTCCTATGTTACAACAGGAAAAATCATTTTGTCAAGGCCATTTTTCTTTTGTCTAAAAAGTGTCAATTTTGCAGATAAATCCCGTATATTTTTTCTGCATCGGAAACAGATGTTTGATAATTTCGAAGCATTTAAGACAACGGTCGTTTTTGAATGAAAAAAGTTTTCATGTTTTCGCGGCGCTAATAACTTTGACCATTGTAAAATTTAAGAGTTTCCGATATAATTTTTAAGTGCTGCAGTTCCGAATTTACAGTAAGAAAAATCGCATAGCATTGCGGAAGAATGGCAGCAACTCGAGTAGTTTCATGCAGAAAGGAAGCTCCCAAGGAATGGATAAGCGTTCACAGAAAACCCAAGAAGCCATCATCCGTGCTTTCCGGGAACTTATAGAGGAAAGAGGCGGCATCAGCGAAATATCCGTTCGTGACATCGCAAACCGCGCAAACATCTCCAGAAGTACGTTTTACTCCCATTATAATGATATTTATGATCTTGCCGATGTCATTCAGCGGCATTGTGCAGAAGAACTGGTTCAGATCTTAAATACCCATCTTCAGATCTCTTCCCGCAGCGTCCCGCTGCTGGATAATTTTCAAAGCTGTATTACCGAGATTCTCACTTTTCTGTCCGAGCAGGACAAACTGTCCCGCGAAATTCTGCTCATCTCCCGCAACAGCAATTTGGTTCAGACCTGTATCCGTCTGCTGGAATCCAATTCCAGACTGTTCGAGAACATGGATTCCGCCCATTCCCATCAGGCCGCAATTTTTCTGGTGAACGGCTGCACCGGCATGATCCTCGACTGGTTCCGCACCGGCTCCGGCCGCCCGATTGAGCGTGTCTCCGAAGAGATCCTCTCCTCCATCACCGATTTTTCCGGCAAACTGTGCCATATGCCGACATCCGAACTGTAAAATAAATAACAGCAGCTTCCGGCGCTGTGAGGGCATTTTCCTCCTGCTGTTTCAAGTCCCGCTCTGGCGGGACTTTTTTTGTACTGTTTTTCGGCACATTTTTTGCTTTGCGTGAACGTATTATCAATCTTGTAAAAAACGGAATGCTCAAATTGTCTATATTCTGCCAAATGTATATGTCAAGTTTTATTCATATCGTTTACGTGACCGCTTTTTTTAGGTATAATGCTATAGAAAAATTGCGGCATGAAGCCATTCAGGCCATCGCCGCCTTATGGAAGGAGAACACGCAATGGTATATGACATTGCCATCATCGGAGCCGGCGTTGTCGGAACACAGGTTGCACGAAATCTTTCAAAGTACAATCTGCACAACGTCCTGCTCGAAAAGACATCCGATGTCGCGCAGGGAACAACGAAAGCAAACAGCGGCATCGTCCATGCAGGTTTTGACTGCAAACCCGGATCAGTCATGGCGGAGATGAACGTCAAGGGCTGCCGGATGATGGAAGATCTCTGCAAAACTCTTTTTGTCCCCTATGAGCGCAATGGATCTCTGGTTGTCGCCTTGTCCAACGAGGAAATGCCGACCATCCAGGATCTCTACGACCGCGGCAAAAAGAATGGCCTGACCGACCAGGAAATCATGATCATCAACCGCGAACAGCTTCGTGAGATGGAGCCGAACATCTCCCCCAACGCAGTCGGAGCGCTTTACGCGCCGACCGCCGGCATTGTCAGCCCATATGAGCTCGCCATTGCCGCCGCAGAATGCGCCGTATCCAACGGCACCGATTTCTGCCGCAACTTCAACGTCGGCGGAATCATTCAGGAGGAAGACGGCATCTTTATGATCGGCGCCAAAGACGGCCGCATTGTCCGCGCCCGCATGGTCATCAACTGCGCCGGCCTTTTCGCCAACCTGCTTGCCAGCCAGTTCGACGGAGAGCGCTTCAAGGTCATTCCGCGCCTCGGCGAATACGGTCTTCTGGACCGCGACGTCTACCCGATCGTCACCCATACCATTTTCCAGTGCCCGAACGAAATGGGTAAAGGCATCCTGGTCTCCCCGACCACACATCACAATGTGTTTGTCGGTCCCACGGCGCTGAATCGAGAGGACAATTCCGAGGGCCGCCACGACACTTCGGTTCGAGTCGGTGCACTGCGTACAACTTACGCAACTGCCCAGCGTTCTGTTCCCGGCATCTCTCCTCGAAATCAGATCACCTCATTTGCAGGCCTGCGTGCTCACTGGGAGAAGCACGACTTCTACATTAATTACTCCACCCGTACGAATAAATTCATCAATCTCATCGGCATCGAATCCCCGGGTCTCGCCTCCTCCCCCGCAATTGCGGAGTACGTGGAAAAACTCGCGCTCGATGCAATGGATCATCAGCCCGGTGAAAATCCGAATTACAATCCTTCCCGAAAAGAGCCGGTACGTTTCCGTTCCCGCACCACCGAGGAACGCCGCGCTCTGATTGAGCAGGACCCGGCCTACGCCCGCATCATCTGCCGCTGTGAGACAGTCACAGAAGGTGAAATCCGCAATGCAATTCGCGCACCGGCAGGCGCCATCGACGTGGACGGCGTCAAGCGCCGCACCCGCGCCGGCATGGGACGCTGTCAGGGCGGCTTCTGCGGTTCCAAGGTCATGGAAATTCTCGCCGAGGAGCTGAACGAGCCTTTCAACGACATCGAAAAATTTGGCGGAGACTCTAAGATCATCTACGAAAGGACGAAATAAGATATGAATGAAATTTTGAATTACGACCTCGTTGTCGTCGGAGGCGGCCCGGCCGGCATGGCCGCTGCGCTCTCCGCCCGCGACAGCGGAGTACCGGAAGAGAGCATCATTATTCTCGAGCGCGCCGAACGCCTCGGCGGCATCCTGGAGCAGTGCATTCATACCGGTTTCGGCCTCACCTACTTTGGCGAAGAGCTCTCCGGTCCGGAGTACGCCGACCGTTTTGTCAAACAGGTTGCCGGCACGAAAATTGCCGTCAAACTCAACACCATGGTTCTGAACCTGACCAAAAACAATCAGGTTATCGCCGCCAACAAAGATGACGGACTCATCACCATTAACGCCAAAGCCATCATCCTTGCCATGGGTTGCCGGGAACGTCCGCGCGGAGCACTCGACATTGCAGGTTCCCGTCCCGCCGGCGTCATGTCGGCCGGCCAGGCACAGAAATTCGTCAACATTGACGGCTATATGCCCGGCCATGAAGTTGTCATCCTCGGTTCCGGCGACATCGGCCTCATCATGGCCCGACGCATGACCCTGGAGGGCGCAAAAGTCAAAGTGGTCTGTGAAATCATGCCCTATTCCGGCGGCCTGCAGAGAAACATTGTACAGTGTCTGGAAGACTTTGACATTCCGCTCCGTCTTTCCTGCACGGTCATCCAGGTTCATGGCCATGACCGCGTAGAGGGCGTCACGATTGCAAATGTCGATGAGCATATGCTTCCCATCCCGGGTACCGAGGAGTACATCCCCTGTGACACCCTTCTGCTCTCTGTCGGTCTTATCCCTGAGAACGAGCTCTCCCGTCAGATCGGCCTTGAGATGGACACCGTAACCCGCGGTCCAAAGGTCAACGAAATGCGCGAAACCTCTCAGAAAGGCGTCTTCGCCTGCGGCAATGTCCTTCAGGTCCATGACCTGGTCGACTTCGTCACCCAGGAATCCCAGATTGCCGGCAAAGGCGCAGCCCAGTATCTCGCCGGCGAGTCCGAGCCGAACTATATCAATCTGCGCGGCATCAACGGCGTACGCTACACGGTTCCGCAGCATATCAACCTGAATCAGAAGGAAGACGTCAAAGTATACTTCCGTGTTGCAAATGTCTACCGCAACAAACGCGTTGTCGTTCACTGCGGCGAAAAAGAGCTGTACAACCGCAAGAAGATTAAACTCGCCCCCGGCGAGATGGAGAGCGTGCCCATCAAAGCTGCGGACCTTGCAGATATGAAACCGGACGATGAAATCGTAGTCAGCATTGAGGAGGCATAACGATGAAAAGAAATTTAATCTGTGTTTCCTGTCCGCGCGGATGTGCCATTACTGTCACGCTGGACGAAAACAACAATGTCCAGAAAGTCGAGGGCAACTCCTGTAAGCGCGGTGATGCTTATGCACGCGCTGAGGTCACCCATCCGGAACGCTCCCTGACATCCACCGCCCGCGTCACCGGCGGCAAAGCCTATGTGGTTCCCTGCAAGACCAGCAAGGCCATTCCGAAAGAACTGATGTTTGACGCCATGAAGATTATCAACCAGGCGTCCATTGCATCTCCGGTTCATATCGGCGATGTCATTGTCAAAAACATCCTTGACACCGGTGCCGATGTCATTGCAACCAATGAAGTAGTCTGACGAAAAGACACAAATGGCCATATGTTGGAAATTCCCAACATATGGCCATTTTTTATTCACACTTCGGTACGAAAAATAACTTTTTTTCCATATATAACTATGTTAAACTTTTCTGCAGACAGCGGACCGGTTGATATTCCGCTGTCCAATTTTACAGGAATCGTGGTGAACCACATTGAAAAAAAATTCCTTTCATGAGTTTTGGAACCGCCTGAAGCATCCGGACGACGCGACGCTGGAAAAAATGCAGAAAATCAGCGAATGGACCGGCGTCGGCGCATTTGCGGGTCTGGTCACGCTGGAAGGCGTCAACTACTCTATTATGCACCGCTACTCTTATGCGGACATTCTCAAGCTCTTTGAGGAAGATAAAATTGAGTCCTATCATCTGAACTTCAGTACCCGGGAGCTCCGTTTCCTTCGCCGCGGCGAAGAATACCCGGAGAGCACAATCATTCCGAATATTGAACTGTTCTTAAAAGATATCCACAACGATGTGAAAAAGCACAACCTGGAGGAGCCGGACGACCGCGTCAAGATGGACTATTCCCATGGCATACCGAACTGGGTCTACCTCGTCCTCCTCTCCGGCCTCGGTCTTCTGACTCTGTGGAGCGACTTTCTCAACAGCCTTCCGCAGCAGGGACAGGCACCTATCCAGATCATTCGGGACGATCCTCCCAAGCAGCAGGACTTCGGCCACATGAACGTCATGATGGACACCAATCGCAAGGCTACGTTTGCCGATGTCGCCGGAGCCGATGAGGAAAAAGCCGAGCTCCAGGAAATCGTGGAATATCTGAAAAATCCCGAAAAATTCACACGTCTCGGCGCACGTGTTCCAAAAGGAGTGCTGCTGATCGGCCCCCCCGGTACTGGCAAGACGCTTCTCGCCCGTGCCGTCGCCGGAGAGGCAGATGTCCCCTTTTTCTCCATCTCCGGCTCCGAATTTGTCGAGATGTTCGTTGGCGTCGGAGCAGCCCGTGTCCGTGACCTGTTCCAGCAGGCACGTTCCAAGTCCCCATGCATTATCTTTATCGACGAAATAGACGCCATCGCCCGCAAGCGCGGCTCCGACATTCTGAGCGGCAATGAAGAACGGGAGACCACGTTAAACCAGCTCCTGGTTGAGATGGACGGTTTCTCCTCCGACAGCGGCATCATCTTAATCGGCGCCACCAACCGCGGCGACATCCTGGACCCTGCCCTGCTCCGTCCCGGCCGCTTTGACCGCCAAGTCCATGTCGGGTACCCCGACATCAAGGGACGTACCGAAATTCTAAAAATCCATGCAAAAGGCAAGCCGCTCGCCGCTTCCGTCAAACTGGAAGATGTGGCGAAAGGCACCGCCGGCTTTACCGGCGCCGACCTCGAAAATCTTCTGAACGAGGCGGCACTTCTTGCAGCAAGGGCTGACAAAAACGAAATCGGTCAGGATGAACTCCGTGAAGCTTCCGTCAAGGTAATGATGGGGGCAGAGAAAAAATCCCACCGCATGACCGACAAAGAGCGCCGTCTGACGGCGTTTCACGAGGCCGGACATGCCGTCACAAATTATCACTTGCCCAGTCTGGACCCGGTCGAAGAGGTCTCCATCATCCCGCGCGGCTCCGCCGGCGGCTACACCATGTCTCTTCCGCAGGAAGACCGCTCCTACACCTCCCGCAACGAAATGTTGGACGAACTGGTATCCCTGCTCGGCGGACGCGTTGCAGAGTCCATTGTCATGGGAGACATCTCCACCGGAGCCTCCAATGACATCGAGCGCGCTACTTCCCTCGCCCGCAGTATGATCACCCGCTACGGCATGAGCGAAGTTCTCGGCCCGGAAACCTATGAAGAGGACCGCAGCTACTATGGCACTTCCCGGAACTACTCCGAAAAAACCGCCGTGGCCATCGATGAGGAGGTCCATTCTCTGCTGAACCGAGCCTATCATCAGGCGGAAGATCTTTTGAATCAGAACCGTTCCCAGCTGGACCGCCTTGCCGACTATCTCTTAGAAAACGAGAAAGTCGACGGTGAGACGTTCCGCAAGCTCATGCAGCAGGACGAATCCAAACCGGCTGCACCGGAGAAGACGCCCGCCGGTTCCGCTCTGTAAAGTTCAGGGAACCAATTCGCATAACTTTGTTTCTGAAACTGACATCGTTTTTCAGCGGTGTCAGTTTTGTTCTGAGAAGCAAAAGCCCCCTCATGCGGGAAATGAATCATTCCTGCATGAGGGGCTTTATAATGTTCGAATTTATGCCTCATCTTTGCTGAGTTCATTCTGAATGAACCCGCGAACCTCACTCGGCTTAATGCCGAGTACTGTGGCAAATTCCTCAAAGACCAGCTTTTCAGCATGTTTCATAGCATTTTCGTCGATGGTCCAGAGCTTTTTGCCTTCCGCTTTACGGAACTGTTTATGTTTATAAAGACATTTGATGAGCAAAAGGAGCTGGCGCCGGTCGCCGCTTGCAAAGATTTCGTCGTACTTTGCCGAACGGAGCTTGTCGTTGTCAATCCACTCCATCTCGTCCTCCGGAAGGGAATGGATAATACTTACGATTTCCTCTTTGGAGAGAACCGACATCATTTTGCTGAGCAGCTTCTCGTTGTCCGTGGGAACATAAAGCGTTGAGTCGCCATTGTTAACCGGCTTCAGAATGTAATATTCATTCCATTGACCTGCAAATTTTTCACGTCGGCGGTCAGCGACCAGACAGACACCGTTGTCCCCGTACACGACATATGAATTGACTTCCATCATAATAATATAACCTTCCCAAACCACCAAAAAAGATGCAGCTCCTCGGCAGAAAAGCTGCGATTTTTGTTAGACTGACCAAATGTTTGAAAAATATTATAGCACATCTTACAAAAAAATGCCAGATGTACTTCATTCTTTCTGCAACTGCAACAACGGCCCCGATCCAAATGGATGGGGCCGCAATGCAGATTCTGTTATTTTTTAGTCGTCCAGCAGACCTTTCTGTTTCATACTCGATTCAATAAGGCCTTTAAACAGCGGATGGGCGCGGTTCGGACGGCTCTTAAATTCCGGATGATACTGAACACCTATGAAAAAGTCGTTCTCCGGGACCTCTACGGTCTCGACGATGAGGTTGTCCGGTGAGGTGCCGCTGATAACCAGGCCGCCGTTTACCAGCTGGTCCCGGTATTCATTGTTGAACTCATAGCGGTGACGGTGGCGTTCCTGGACCAGATTGGTACCATAGCACCGTTCCATCTGCGTACCGGGTTTAATTTTGCAGGGATAGGCGCCGAGGCGAAGTGTTCCGCCCTTTTCAATGCCCGAGTACTGGTCCGGCATGAAGTCGATAACTTTATAGTCGGAGTACTCGTCAAATTCACCGGAGTTGGCGCCTTCGAGTCCGCAGACATTGCGTGCAAATTCAATAACGGCGACCTGCATGCCGAGGCAGATGCCAAGATACGGAACATTGTTCTCCCGGCAATAGCGGGCCGTTGCAATTTTGCCGGCTATGCCGCGGTTTCCGAACCCGCCGGGGACCACGATTCCCGCACAGTCCTTCAGGACCTCAGATACATTGTCGTCAGTGATGGTCTCGCTGTCAATCCACTCAATGTTAATATTGGCGCCATAGCAGTAGCCGGCATGGCGAAGGGCTTCCGCCACGGAGAGATAGGCATCGTGGAGTCGGACATATTTTCCGACCAGACCAATTGTGACCTCTTTGTTGAGGTTGTGGATGCGCTCAACCAGTTCGGTCCACTCCGTGAGGTCCGGGGCGTCGGGTTTGAGCTTTAGTTCCCGGCAGACAATGGAGGAGAAATTGCTCTTTTCCAGCATAAGCGGGGCTTCATAAAGTGCCGGTACCGTCATGTTTTCAATGACGCAGTCCGGTTTGACATTGCAGAACAGTGCAATTTTCTTAAAGATATTGGGTTCCAGAGGTTCGTCGCAGCGAAGGACGATGATGTCCGGTTTTACGCCCATACCCTGGAGCTCTTTTACGGAGTGCTGCGTCGGTTTGGTCTTATGCTCTTCAGAACCGCTCAGCCAGGGAACAAGCGTTACATGGATATAGAGCGAGTTTTCCGGACCGACTTCCAGTCCGACCTGGCGGATGGCCTCAATAAAAGGCTGCGATTCGATGTCACCGGTTGTTCCGCCGATTTCTGTAATGACAACATCGGCGTTGGTCCGTTTGCCGACCGCATAAATAAAGTCCTTAATTTCATTGGTAATATGCGGAATAACCTGTACCGTCTGCCCCAGATACTCTCCGCGGCGCTCCTTGTGGAGCACATTCCAGTAGACCTTACCGGTTGTCAGATTGGAATATTTGTTGAGGTCCTCGTCAATGAACCGCTCATAGTGGCCAAGGTCCAGGTCCGTCTCAGCGCCGTCTTCCGTGACATAGACCTCGCCGTGCTGGTAGGGGCTCATAGTACCGGGGTCGACGTTGACATAGGGGTCCAGTTTCTGCGCCGCAACTTTGTACCCCTTTGCCTTGAGCAGGCGTCCGAGAGACGCCGCGGTGATTCCTTTGCCCAGGCCGGAGACAACGCCTCCGGTAACGAAAATATATTTGGTCATACCGCTCCTCCAAAAATAAGAACTGAAAACTTAAGAAACGCCCACCCAAGCCGGGATGGACGTCCACACCTTTTACCAGCATAATAAAAAACATATTAAAGTATACCGGCAGATTCCCCAATTTTCAAGATCCTTCTGCTTTCTGACCGTAAATATCTGAATTAATTGTAAAAAAGCGCATTTCATTGACAATTTTTTCAAATTACAATATACTTTTTTGATGTGAGCGGCAATGGGGTCGCTTCTCCCTTTGGGAGAAGTGCGCCCTGTTGCCCTATTTTTATAACGTTTTATTACAGATTGGAGAAGTACACTATGAACAATCAGCATTTGAATGAAGTCATGGAAACCGTCCAGAAGCGCGACAGCAACCAGCCCGAATTCGTACAGGCCGTCAGCGAAGTCCTCTCGACTCTGGATCCGGTAGCCGACGCCCGCCCGGACTTTGTCAAAGCAGGCGTCTTCCAGCGCATCGTTGAGCCCGAGCGCCAGATCATCTTCCGCGTCCCGTGGGTAGATGACGAGGGCAATGTCCAGGTCAACCGCGGATTCCGTGTCCAGTTTAACTCTGCTATCGGACCGTACAAGGGCGGCCTCCGTTTCCATCCGTCCGTCTATCTCGGCATCGTCAAGTTCCTCGGATTTGAGCAGATCTTCAAGAACTCTCTGACCACCCTTCCCATGGGCGGTGGCAAAGGAGGCTCTGACTTCGACCCGAAAGGGAAATCCGACGCAGAGGTTATGCGCTTCTGCCAGTCCTTCATGAGCGAACTCTATCGCCATATCGGCCCGAACACCGATGTACCGGCAGGCGACATCGGCGTAGGCGGCCGTGAAATCGGATATCTCTTCGGCGAGTACAAGAAGCTCACCGGCCGCTGGGACGGCGTTCTCACCGGCAAGGGCCTCACCTACGGCGGTTCTCTCGCACGTACCGAAGCCACCGGCTACGGTGTCTGCTACTATGCAAATGAAATGCTGAAGGCAAACGGCAAGGGCTTCGAGGGCCAGACCGTCATTATCTCCGGTTCCGGCAACGTTGCCATCTACGCTACCGAAAAAGCTACTGAGCTCGGCGCAAAGGTCATCACCATGTCCGACTCCAACGGCTACATTGTCGACAAGAACGGCATTGATCTCGACTGCGTCAAGCAGCTCAAGGAAGTCGAGAGAAAGAGAATCAAAGAGTATGTCACCACTCATCCGGATGCTGAATACCATGAGGGCTGCAGCGGCGTCTGGACCGTACCGTGCGACATCGCAATGCCCTGCGCAACCCAGAACGAGATCGACGAGAATTCCGCAAAAGAGCTTGTCAAGAACGGCTGCTATGCAGTCGTTGAGGGTGCCAACATGCCGTCCACGCCGGGTGCCATCGACACCTACCTGAACAATGGACTCCTCTTTGCACCGGCCAAGGCGGCCAACGCCGGCGGCGTAGCTGTCTCCGGTCTTGAGATGTCCCAGAACTCCATCCGCTACGGCTGGAGCTTCGACGAAGTCGACCAGAAGCTTCACCGCATCATGGTTGAAATCTTCCAGTCCTGTGACGATGCATCCAAAGAGTTCGGCATGGCCGGCAACTACATGGCCGGTGCCAACATTGCAGGTTTCCTGAAAGTTGCCGAAGCCATGAAAGCCCAGGGCAACGTCTGATGGAAACTCTGATTTTTCCGGAAGGGTACCGTTCGGTTCTCTCCTTGAAAGACACGCAGAAAGCGACGGAATACGTCCGCAGCCGCTTTCAGATCAACCTCGGCAACCTGCTGCACTTAAACCGCATTACCTGCCCTCTCTTTGTCACCAAAGAGAGCGGCATTAATGACGACTTGAACGGCGTCGAGCGCAAAGTCGAATTTGACATGAAAAACGTAGACGGAACCGCACAGGTCGTCCAGTCGCTTGCCAAATGGAAACGTGTTGCGCTGGCCCGTTACGGCTTTGAGCCGGGAGAGGGCATCTATACCAATATGGCTGCCATCCGCCGGGACGACCTGGTGGACTCCCTCCACTCCATGTACGTGGACCAGTGGGACTGGGAGCGCGTCATCACCAAAGAGGATCGGAACAAGGACTTCCTGGAGCACATCGTACGCCGCATTGTGTGCGCGCTCGCCGATACGCAGGAAGAGGTCAATTGGGCTTTCCCCGCTATCAACGGCAAGGTAGAGCGCAATACCTTCTTCATCACCTCTCAGGAACTGGAGGACCGCTATCCGGACCTCTCTCCGAAAGAGCGGGAAAACGCCATCTGCCGCGAGAAAAAGACGGTCTTTGTCGAGCAGATCGGCGGCCTTCTGAAGAGCGGCCAGAAGCACGACGGCCGTGCACCGGACTACGACGACTGGTCTCTCAACGGCGACCTGTTCCTCTGGAACGACGTCCTGGGCTGCGCCGAGGAAATCTCCTCCATGGGAATCCGCGTCGACGCGGAATCGCTCAAAAAGCAGCTGCAGATCTGCGGAGCCGAAGACCGCATGAAATACCCCTATCACAGGGGCATTCTGGACGGAACGCTTCCGCTCACCATCGGCGGCGGCATCGGTCAGTCCCGCGTCTGCATGTATATGCTGAAAAAAGCACATATCGGCGAAGTACAGGTCTCAGTATGGCCGGACGACATGGTCATCGCCTGTGCAGAGCACGGCATTCAGCTCTTATAAATTCATAGAAAGGACCCGTTTTCCAACCGGAAAATGGGCCTTTTTTTGCGCCTCAAATCCTGCTAAGATGGACATGAAAGGAGGGATTCCCATGTTTCAAGAATGGTGGGAACGTTCGGTCATCTATCAGATCTACCCCAAAAGTTTCTGCGACTCCAACGGAGACGGAATCGGAGATCTCCACGGTATCGAGTCCAAACTGGACTACATTAAGCAGCTTGGCGTCGACATCGTCTGGCTCTCCCCAATTTATGCGAGCCCCGACCGTGACAACGGCTATGACGTCAGTGACTACTACCGAATCCAGCCGGCCTATGGCACCATGGAGGACTTTGACCGCCTTCTGGAGGGCATCCACCGGCGCGGTATGAAGCTGGTAATGGACCTGGTTGTCAATCACACCAGCGACCAGCACGCCTGGTTTCAGAAGGGCATAGAGGACCCTGACAGCCCGTATCACGACTATTACTATTGGCGAAAAGGGAAATACGGGAATCCGCCCAACAACTGGCATGCCGTTTTCAAGGGAAGCGCCTGGACCTACAATGAGAAGCTGGATGAATACTATCTCGGCTGCTTCTCCCCCTTCCAGCCCGACCTCAACTGGTCGAACCCCGCCTTGCGGCAGGAAGTCTATCAGATGATGCGTTTCTGGCTGGACAAAGGCGTGGACGGCTTCCGCCTGGACGCCATCGGATACACCGGAAAAGACCCCTCGCTGCCGGACAGCCCGGACGGCTCCTGTCTTATTCTGGACCCCTGTGTCCACACCTATCTCAAAGAGATGAACCGGGAAGTCCTCTCCCATTATGACATCATGACCGTCGGTGAAAACGCGGACTTGAGTGTGGAGGACATGGAAAAATTTGCCAGTCTCGACGGAGGCGAACTGAATATGATGATTCAGTTTTTCCACGTCGAAGAGGACATCGACGAACACGGCAAATTCAATACCAATCATGTCAATCTCCCCCATCTCAAACAGCTTTTTAAAGACCAGCAGGAAGACATGTACGGCCGCTTCTGGACCTCCCTTTACTGGAGCAACCATGACCAGCCGCGCCAGGTCTCCCGCCTCGGTTCCGAAGACCCCGCTCTCCGGGAGCGCTCTGCCAAAATGATTGCACTCAACACCCATCTCATGATGGGCACCCCGTTCGTTTACCAGGGCGAAGAGATCGGCATGACCAATCTCCATTGGGAGAACCTTTCTCAGCTGCGGGATTTAGAGGAGCTCAATGCCTACGATGAGTTTGTCACCCACGGATCCATGCCGCCGGAGAAAATGATGGAGTGCATACGGATGAAAGGCCGTGACAACGCCCGTACCCCATTTCAGTGGAACCGCAGCAGAAATGCCGGCTTCACATCCGGTACTCCGTGGATAATGGTCAACCCCAATTATCCGGAGATCAACGCGGAAGAACAGCTCTCCCGCCCCGACTCCGTCTATGCGTTCTACCAGAAGCTCATCCGCCTTCGCCACAAGAACGAAATCGTCATCTCCGGAAGGTATACCGGTCTCGCCGTTGACGATCCGGCGGTATTTGCCTACACCCGTACCCTTGGTGACCAGGTCTGGCTGGTCATCTGCAACTTCACCGACCAGGAAGCAGAGTTTGACTGGACTTCGTATCTGAAAACAGATCATCCGGATATTATTCTCGGCAATCTTGACGATACGAATTATCCTGTGAGCAAAGTTCTGCAGCCGTATGAGGCTGTCATTCTGGCCTGAATAACCGAAAACGACCGCTGTCAAATCTTTTGGCAGCGGTCCCGTTCTTTTTTATTCAACCGGTTTCAGGTCGGTTACCTGCGCAGCAAGACTTTTCATAAATGCGGCATAGGTCTCTTTGTCCTCCAGAACCCCCATATAGGAGGTGTGATCTTTGCGCTCCAGCGGCATTATATTCCAGATGCCCGGTCTGCAGGCGTCCAGTGAGACATAGTCCTGGTGGGGCTGTCCCTCAGGGTACCTTGCACTCGGGACATTGACCAGCGCGTCGTTGGGTTTCCAGTCTTTTCCGTGCGTCTTGTCCGAATACAGGCACTCAAACATAGAGAACGGGCGGAGCGGAAGCCACATGTCCTTTCCGGGAAGTTCCAGTCTGCCGCCCAGATAAGAGTCGGTACGACAGCCAGCATAGGAGAAGTAGTAGATATTGTCATAGGTCTTATAGTGTCTCAGAGCACTCGTGCAGCCTTCCGGGCTCAGCTCGTAGAAGATGTTGCCCTCTTTCAGGTCCATGACATGTTTGATCTTCGTCCAGCTGAACCGCAGATGCTTCTCCCTGCTGGAGATGCCGAACCGGTCCAGCCCGAACCCGTAGAGCCGTGCAATCGGCGTACCGCTGACCAGATTTCCGATGGCGTAGACCGCGGCCTCCATGGCTTTGACCACCGGGCCCGCTTCCGTAAGCGTGACTCCGTTCATAACGCCGGCGAGCGTGGTGCATGCGTGGATCCACTCAGCTTTTCCGCCAGCGAAAAGAGGACTGAGTTCATCGGCAGGCGTGTAGTCCCTCTCTTCTTTACTTCCCTCGGCGAGCAGATGAATCAGCGTTACCACGGTCGGTCCGCCGAAGCTGTGGCCGATGAGGCTGATCTTCCGGCACTTTCCGGCCTCGTCGAGCTCGCCCCAGTTCGGGACAAGGCCGGAATACGTTTTCCCATACCGCTCGCAGCCGACTTTTTCGCTGTGGGCTTTGCCGTAGTCGACCCTGCCGCCTTTGATCTGCGCGTAGAGTTCGCAGGCGCGGTCCCACATACTGGAGAACGGACCGACGGACGGGGTAAAGCATTTTACGCCCTCTTCCAGAATGGCCTGTCTGCCGCTGCCGTTCCACATTCCAAACAGCGGAAGAAAGTCGTTGATGCGGTCCTCCGATCCCCAGCAGAGAAACCCGTGCACCAGAATAATCGGATATTCATTGTACTTTTTCAAAGTATTCCCTCCTTTTTTGTACGCGTATAACTTACAATTTTAGAATAGGAAACCGATCTAACCATGTCAAGATAGATGCGGTTTTTCTGCAGTTCCGACAAAGATTTAACAATTGTTTTTACAAAGAAAAAGCGGAGCATCCGCTTTTTGGCAGATGCTCCGTCATTCTATTCTTTTTATCTTCCCCCGCCGCCGAAGCCGCCGCCGGAAAAGCCGCCGCCTCCACCAAGAGAGGTAAAGC
>R19__coassemble_538_pt1 | contig 16530 bp, 17 predicted proteins | sample R19__metabat2_high_PE_001 | metagenome-assembled genome bin R19
TCGACATTCTCATCAGCAACGCCGGCATGGGCATCTCCGGTGCGATCGAGTTCACCAAACCAAACGCGGTTCGCAAACAGATGGAAGTCAACTTCTTCGGCACCGACAACATGTGCCGTGCCGTTGTGCCCATTATGCGGAAACAGGGCAGCGGCCGCATCGTCACCATAAGCTCCGTCGCGGCGCCCATTGCCATTCCGTTTCAGGCATACTACTCCGCCTCCAAGGCGGCTATCGAGGACTACACATTAGCTCTGCGCAATGAGGTTGCGCCGTTTGGCATTGAAGTGGTCTGCATTCTGCCGGGCGACATCCATACCGGCTTCACAGATGCCCGCGAAAAGAGCCCGGTCGGCGACGACGTCTACAGCGGCCGCATCGCCCGCTCCGTCGCCGGTATGGAGCACGACGAGCGCACCGGCATGGATCCGGACAAGGCCGGCGCCATCATCGCCCATCACGCGCTGCGCCGCCATCCCTCCCCGGTCTACACCATCGGCAATGCCTACAAAGTGTTCGTCTTCCTGACACGCATCGTGTCCAACCGCTTCCTGTATAGTATGGTCGGGAAGCTGTACGCGAAATAATGATGTCCCTGATTTGGAAATCTGCATTTTAGGCTGAACTGATCCTAATAAATGCTGAACATTACTTATGCACAAAAAACGCGGCACCCGCAGGTGCCGCGTTTTTTCGTCGATCTATTTTGCTTAAGTAAGTTTATACCCGATTCATAACCCCGGTAAACAGTACCATTCCATTGGATGTGTCCCGAATGCAGTAGACAAACGGAATGTCGCAGCAGAACGATACTGCGTTGTCAGGAAGAAGCATCGCCTTTTCGTTGACGGCGATCTCCGTAACAGCGGCGGCGCGGCTGCCGAGCTCATCCACTTCCAGGACGGCGCGGTGGCTGGCGTCGGAGAGGTACAGATCTCTGCCCATGTTCGAAAAATCGGCGCGGCAGCTGTCAAACGCATCGGTCATGCCGAGCAGCCGCATAATTTCGGGCAGATTGTCAAAAGAGCGGTCGCACTTGAATTTCGGCAGCGCCAGATTGGAGACCGGCCGCCGGTCGGCCGTGCCCAGAGAGTTCAGAAAGTCGTCCCTCTCAGAACCTGAGCACGAAGCCCATTTGCGTGCGACAGTGATGTCGGTTTCGCCTGCAGGGAGAATGAGGTCCATGACGATAGAGCTGTTCTTATAAGGCAGTTCCAGGCCGCGGAACCCGTCCGCCGCATAGTAGCGGTAAGAATTCTTGTTCTGGTGCATCATGGATACGTTCTGCTTTACGCCGTCGGCGTTGGTGAAAGGCTCCGTGTAGGTCATATATTTATCAAATGGGGATTCCCACTCGCCGTAGAAGTACACCGCATTCAGCAGGTCTGCGACGCTGTCCGTCTGGACGACCGGTTTATAGTCCGGGATCAGCCCGTTGGTGGCATCCGCCGCCCACGCCTGAATATGCGCCGAAGTCTGCTTGCTGAAAGGTTCTGTTCGAACCGAGGCATTCATCTTCTTCTGCATGTCCGCCAGATAGGACGGGCTGAGCGACGCCTTGTTGGAATTGACCCAAATACTGTTGGCCGAAGTCAGTTTTGCGGTATCTGGCTGCTCTTTTGCCGCATAGGCGCGGTACTGCTCTGCGAAGACGTCCAGATCTGAGATGCCGAGCACGTCATCCATCTGGGTGCGGGTCCGTCCCGCCGCGCCGAAATCCGCCATGGCAAAGGCGGTCTCCAGGCTGTAGGGCGAGTAAAACAGGTTGTCTTTGCCGACCGTGGCATCGAAAAATTTCCAGTTCAGTGCGTTGACGCTTCTGCTCATAGACTCCGCCGGCTTTGCAGCAAAAGCCGGGAAGCAGGCGGCAGCCGCTAGGACAGCCGCCAGCAGGAACGCTGCGATACGTTTCTGAATTCGATTCATACCTTCCTCTGTCAGGTCAGATTGTGAATGGCACCGGTGAACAGTTCTGCACCGTTGCTCTGGTCGCGGATTACGAAGATAAACGGGTGGTCTGCAATAAAGTCGATGTAACGCTCCTCTTCGGGCTCTATGGCGGTCAGGCTAACGGCAAATTCCGTGACAGCGGCTGCTTTTGTACCCTTTTCATCGACGGAGACCTTTGCGCGATGGCGGACCGAATCGATATAGAGATTCGGCGCGATGCCGGTGAAGTCGGCGTTTCCGCCGAAGGCATCGGTCATGCCGAGGGACTGCAGGATCTTCGGGAGGCTGTCGGTGGTCTGATCCAGCTCGATCTTCGGCAGGGCAAGCGTGCGGATTTTCTCCATGCGGGCTCCGTCCAGATTCTTCAGGAAGGCCTCGCGGTCTTTGGCAGCGGTCCTGGTCCACAGGTCCGCGACATTGGTGGCGCGGCCATTGCCGGAAGGCAGGATAACGTCCATGACGATCTTGCCGTCCTGATACGGAAGCTGGATGGCCTTGAAGGTCCCGTTGTCCAGATAGCGGTATTCGTTGTTGTATGCGTGCATCATATCGACGCGTTTCGGCTTGGCGTTGCCGTAAAACATCTGCTTATTCGTGTCGTTCGTGTCGAACGGCGTTTCCCACTCGCCGTAAAAGTAGACGGCGTTGACGAGATCCATCACCTTGTCGGGGGTGACGATGGATTGGTAGTCCGGAAGGAAGCCCTTGGTTGTTTTGTTCACAAACTGGGTTACTTCGCGGCTCGTATTATCTGTAAATGGCTCTGCCTTTACAGTTGCGCCCATTTTGGTCTTCATCTTGAGCTGATATCCCTTATTGATGCCGTTTCTCGGGATTTTATCGGTATTGATCCAGATGCCATTGGCCGTGTTCAGTTTGCAAGTTCTCGGCATTTTTTTCGTCCGGTAGGCATTGTACTGGTCCAAAAATGCATCGATGTCAGAAATGCCGAGAACCTTCTCCATCTGCTTCTTCGTGTTGTTTTTTGCGCCGGCATCCATCATGGCAAAGGCACTGTCAATGCTGTAGGCAGAGTAGAACAGATTGTCCTCCCCGGTCATCTTGTCAAACAGCTTCCAGTTCAGCTCGTTGACGCTCTGCGACACCGCAGAGGTGTCTGCCTGTTTCGCAGTTCCGGCGGCATACGCCGTGCCGGTTCCGCCGAGCACCATGAGCGCCGTCATGGCGAGAGCCGTGATGGTCTTCATCAGTTTCTTCATAAGATTACTTTTCCTTTCCGTCTGCCTCCGCCATCATGCTTCGCAGGCAGTCTTTATAAATCGTTTCCATGGATTTGTCGTAGCAGCAGAGAATAATTTTCATTGCGTAGTCCGGGTTGGAGGCCGTCCAGGCGCCAATGGCCTGCAGAGCCACCCTTGCCGCCTCTTTTTTCGGGTAATGGTACACGCCGGTGGAGATGGCCGGGAACGCAATGGAGTGGATGTCGTGCTGTTTCGCGAGATCCAGTGAATTCTGATAGCAGCTTGTAAGCAGCACCGCATCCTTCCCTTTCCCGGAGTAGATGGGTCCGACCGTGTGAATGACGTACTTCGCTTTCAGGTTATACCCTTTTGTTATTTTTGACATGCCGGTGTCGCAGCCGCCAAGAGTGCGGCACTCCTCCAGCAGCTTCGGACCCGCTGCGCGATGGATGGCGCCGTCGACGCCGCCTCCGCCCAGCAGCGTGGAATTTGCCGCGTTGACGATGCACTCAACATCCAGCTTTGTAATGTCGCCGACCTGCAGCAGCACTTCGCTTTTCTGCGCCGGGCTCTGCGGCTCAGTCAGCAGATCGAGAATCGGTTGGGTGAGCAGGAACGGCTTCCCATAGGGGTTGAGAACGATGCCAACGAGGTCTTCCCGCTTCTTGGCTTTCTGGAAGACATCTTTCATCCTGTACTGGAGCGTGGAGACCGGGTCCCCCATGCCGGAGTTCTCCGGATTGGTAAAGGCGGCCATGGCCTTGCCGCTGCCGTCGGCCATCGGAAAAACCTGATAGCTCATCTTCGGCATTTCCACTGCCACCAGGAACTCCCCGTCCGCATCGGCTCTCTCCTTGAGCGCCGAAAGCAGCTTCGCCAGGTCTCCTGGTCCTGATGTTCATAGAACAATGCAATAGCCTTGTCAATTGGCAGGTTGGCATCCAGTTTCTTCAGTTTTTCCGTAAATTCATCCATGCCTGGTTCTCCTCTCTTCTAGATTTCCTGCCTCAATTTTACCAGAAACCGGATCTATTGAAAATACGTCCGGGAAAAGCCAAATGTTGCAGCGGACAGAAAAAGAGGCGGACCGCCCTGGCAGCCCGCCCAAATTCTCGATTGATTTATTCTTTCACCGTCTGGCCATCCAGCTCCAGCTCGTTAATCGTAAAGTTCTTATCGTTTGCAAAATTGCTATCGTAGCTGATGGAATTCATAAGACCTTTGTAGAAGGTGTTCAGCTCCTTAAGGTCCGAGCTGCTCAGCGTGCCGCCGTTTCGCATCTGCATGATCAGCGTCGTGAACTTGTCGCTGTCAATGCCTTTGCGGCTTAAGTATTTCGGGGGAAGGAACAGATACTTGATAATGTTCTGGGACTTCGTGTCGTCGTACCCTTTCAGCTGACCGACGATAGTAGTTACACAGGTCTGCAGCAGAGAACCGCTGCTGAGCTTCTTGTCTGCCTCTTTGAACCAGTCCGGTTTCTTCTCGCCGTCCTCGCCTGCCAGATAGTGCAGATAGGCGTATTTGCAGTAGTCGTACAGATTCTTGCTGCCGTCCGACGTGACCTTGATGTCCATCAGCGCATTCATAATGCTGTTGACCTTGTCCGAATACTCCGCGGAAGTGTAGGTCTTGCCGCCGGCCTTCATATTGACGGAAAGATCGTGCCGCGCCAGCTGTCGAACCAGCTTGCGGGAGATGATCTGCTTTTCGCCATAGCTCTTAATGTTGTCAATGGTGGCCTGGGCGCAGATCGTCGGGTCGGTATAGGTAAACCCGCCGCCGTCAAAGGTTGTGCCCTTCAGCGTCTCTTTCAATCTTCCGCGCCGGTCATGGCTTCGCTGGAAGGTCACATACCGCATGGGTGATGGATAATTGACGCATGCACCGGTCTCAATGTCGTAGAAGTCGTTGCCGTTTCGGGTGATCTTTTTGGCAACATCCTGCGAATGCATATGGCCTGTGAAAATAAAGTGCATACCGGCATCGGCAAAATTGGTGCTCAGCCGGTCATAGTCCTCAATGATAAACTCGTCACGGATCGTGGGCTCAAAGCTGAAGTGCGGCACGATATTGTGATGTTCCATGCCGATGACGGTGTCGCCCCGATTCTTGGCGCTTGCAATCTGCCTCAGAACCCAGTTCTCCAGGTCCGTGCTCAGATGCCCGCCGGTCTGGTGCTCATCCTTGCCGGTGCTCGTGTTGTCCGACGTGTACTTGCAGCTGTCGATGACGATGAACGTGTACCCCGGTTTCGGCCGTGCCACATAGGACAGCCCGCCCGATTTTCCGTTGGTCGGCAGATACCTTGCAATAATGGACTTGTCTTTATAGGTGATGGAATAGGTATTTTCAAAGTCCTGAGGCGAAGTGCGGGTAGCCGCCTTTGCCTTTCCGTCTGTGTTATAGTTCATGGCAAACCGGTTATTGATGTCGTGGTTGCCGTTGGTGACATAGATTTTGGTCTTTGGCGACTGCTGGTGAAATTTCTGCAGCATTTTCGCGAGCTCTTTGTGGCTCTCCAGTTCGCCGTCTTTTGTCAGATCTCCTGCGAGCAGAAGCACATCCGGCTTTTCGTCTCTTATTTTCTGGAGCCGCGCGTCAATAATGGCCGCACTCTCCTTAAACATCTTGCGATTGGAAGTGGTAACATTCTTAAAGTCCGAAGTGTTCCCGACCAGAGAGGGCGCCAACATGTGGAGATCGGAAAGAACTGCAACCGACAGGCTGCCGTCGTTGGATTCTTTCGCGTAAACATTCGCCGCGGTCCCCATGAGCGCGGACAGAATCATAAGCAAGGCCATAAGGAATGCCAGTGCTGTACGAATGGGATTCGTTCGTAACGTCTTCTGATTCATTCTAAAATCCTTTCCTAATATTAATGTGACTATTTTAACGCGGGAAGATACCCGGTTCAAGTTCTGTTCCTGTTAACGGACCGTAAAAGACAGCCTGTTTTTTGCAGGTCTGCATTCCTGCTTATTTCAAAATCTTGTTCCGTATTCCATTTTGCACCTGCAGAAAAAACCAATTCACAAAATACCCTTCAGCGGGTATGATAGTATGGTAACAAGAAAGGAGTTTTCGGCCATGAACAACCGTGGGAATTCCAACCTGCCCTTTATTCTGGCAATTGTTTTTCTCGCTATAACCGTCCTCGGTATCCTTGGCTTCGGCATGTACTGCATTTTCTCGTTCGGCGATGCCGTTACCGGCCAGGGACGCTATAAGAGCGACTCCTCCCAGCAGCGCACGCTCGTGGATCCGAACACCACAGCACCCGCAGGCGGCTACAATGCCGGAGGCACCTATGGCGGCAGCTATCCCGGCGCCACCCGGTACCCGGCGGGCGACATTCGCAATACCACCGACGCCGACCCCCGCACCGGCACCTACCAGTTTGAAACCGGCAGACAGGGATTCGGATCTGTCCGACTGCAGGAATAACAGAACTTAACAGGAAGGGGCGCATTGCAGAGACAGCTCTGCAGTGCGCCCTTGTTTTGTTGTGGAAAATATCTTACACTGAGCTGCTTAAAAGGCTCTGAAGTTGGGTGACACTGGGGGGACCCGGAAGGCGATTTTTGGCATAAATGTGGAACCGTAGGAGTTGGGTCAAAAAATTCGCCCGCTCCCTTGAAGCTTATATACTTTGGTGCGGAGGGTGCAGCTGGACCGAATTTCCTCCTGGGAACTTTCCGTCCACCGCAGGCCTTATTTTTGGACCAAAGTGGCGGTGGAGCAACTTCCGTCCATTTTTATATAACACACATATTATAAGTGTAGGCTATCTCACCGTTTCCAGCCCACATCGCCGCTTTCCCTTGATTACGATCAAACCACAGTGGACTGAATCTCCCAGTCAGCAGGTTCCGTCCATCTTTTCCGGCAGTTGTGGATGGAATCCTCTGTGGAGCAGTTTTGCTCCACCGCCCCGGGGAAATATACTCGGACCGAATCCCCTCTAGGGTACTCCACCTCCCGGGGCTGCAGCTGGCCCGCTATATCCAAAGACAAGCGAATCCAGGCCTGTAAAATGGAAAAAAGTTTATCAAAAGGCTGAACCCTTTCCGGTACAGCTGTGTCCTATAACTAGAAAGCTGACGGCAGCCTATTCCCAATTAAGCCAATTCTATTCCCAAGTTAGCAGCTTTTCGCAAACTTGTACCTTTCCTGTAGACCTCCGTCAGATTTCCTGTTCCCCCGCTTGTCGGAGGGCAGAGTAAAGGAGCCCTCGCCGCGTTTATTCCGCGCGGCGGGGGCTCTTGCCATTCTAAAAAAACTTATTCAAATACGGAGCGAATGCTGTCGTAGTGCAGGAAAATACCCTGGCGGCCATATTCGGCAATCTGCTCTTTGGAGACAATCTGGAAGCCCTCGACTTCCTCCTCCTGGATGTGGACGTCGGACTCGTCGAAATCGAGCACAAATTTGTAGACATCGACGAAGTAGTTGTTCTTCTCCTCGGGGTTGACGCGCTCGTAGGTGTAGACCAGTTCACACGGGACATTGGAGACATCCAGTCCGGTCTCCTCGGTCACTTCGCGGCGAACCGACTGTTCCCCGGTCTCGCCGGCTTTGACGCCGCCGCCGGGAATTTCCCACCAGCCGGCGCCCCAGGGCTTGTCCAGTTTGCGCTGGTTAATCAGATACATGCCGTCGGTGCGCTCCACCAGGCCGAGAACGGTAAGATGGTACTCGCCCGGTTTCATGTTCCAGTCGTCACGGACCATCGTGCGTCCGGTCGGCTGTTTGTTTTTGTCGTAGATATCCCAGATTTCCATTGGGGTTCACTGCCTCACTTTGCAAAAGACTGACCCCAATTCTACCACATCCTGGCGTACTCTGTAAACGTCCGCATGACGCCGGTGACCGGGTGGTCCTTCCGCCAGAACAGGCAGGCCGTCCAGGTCAGATCTTTCTCGAAGGGGATCATGCGGAGCGTGGGATATTTCATATCGTCAAAGGTGAAATCCAGCGTCACGGTATTGGCCTCCCCCTGGGAAGCCAGCTTGTAGCACAGGCTGAATCCGCTGGTGTTAAACAGCACCGGCAGGTCTTCGAGGTCCGTCAGCATGGTATGGATCTTAAAGTTTTTGTTCTCCAGAACCAGGGGTTCCGAGCCGATTTCGCGGACCGAGACTGAATCGCGCCCGTAGAAGCGGCTGCCCTCCCTTGCTACGAAGCAGACTTTCGCAGAGAAGAGCTCCACGCGGTCAAAGAGGTCCGGATCCGGATCGGGCGAGATGCCGATGTCCGCCTCCCCCGCCTGGATGCACTGTTCTACCTGAAGATCGGGGTACTCGACATAGTTCAGATGAATGTCAGGGTACTGCTGATTGAATTTCAGGATGAAATCCGGCGTCAGATGCCGCAGAATGCCGAAAGCCGAGCTGAGTTTCAGGTACCCGCGATTCTGCAGCAGCATGCTGCGGAGTTCCTGCACCGCCGTGTCGCTCTCCTCCAGGATGCGGACCGCATGGGGGTAGAAGGCCTTGCCGAACTCATTGGGCTCCATGCCATGGCGGGAGCGCGCAAACAGTTGGACACCGAGTTCGCTCTCCAGCTTCTTCACCGTGCTGCTGACCCCCTGGGAGGACAGATACAGTTTCTCCGAAGCCGCAGCCACACTCCCCTCGCGATACACACTCAGGAAGCACTCAAGCTCTTTATTGTTCACAGGCCATTCCCCCCCTTTTCCAATATTCATATTGTCCCACATTTTATCGGTTTGCAATTGGAAAAAGGTGAATTGCAGAGAAGCACCGCCGAACTCCCATTCGACGGTGCTTCTCCTGATTTATTCAGATTTTATTCTTCGACGACCGGATTGATCTCATCATAGGTCAGGGACATCGATTCCCCCTCGCCGATGATGTTGACGATGGGGTGCGGAGTGCGGTTGAAGTTCATCGTGAGGTCCGGGTTGCTGTAGTGGCCGACCGGATCAATGTAGTATTTGAAGTCGATAATCTTCTCGACATCGATATCGGCGTAGGCAATGCCCTCTTTGCCGGACGGGACATAGTCGCTGATCGGCTCGCCGTCCGGGCCGATGATGGCGGTGTGGCCCTGCTTGAAAGTCTTAAAGTAGGCAAGACGTTCCTCGTTCAGGGTTCCGTCGTCCTCGGTGCAGAGCATTTTATAGGTCTCCTCGCTGTAGACGGAAGAAGTCATAACGACAAAGGTCTGGGTGGAAATGGCGTAGGCGCGGGACGAGATGTCGTCGTCAAAGTATCCCGGCCAGGAGGCGACGTGGACCTGCTCATTCTGCGCGTTCATGGCGCACATATCCAGCGGAACCTGGTGTTCCCAGCACTGGCAGCCTCCGAGGTTGCCGATTTCGGTCTCGAAGACCGGCATCATGCTGCCGCGGCCGTCGCCCCAGACGAGGCGCTCTGCGACGGAGACGCGCATCTTGCGGTGCTTGCCCATCAGATCTCCCTGCGGGTTGAACCAGAACTGGGTCAGATAGAGTGAGCCGCCGTCCTTCTCCGATCCGGAGATGCAGACGTACACGCCATTGTCCTTAGCGGCCTGGCTGATTTTCTGGATGGCCGGGCTCGGAACCTCAACTGCGTTGAGATACAGCTTATGGTACCACTTGCGGGTGTACTCCGGGTGACCGATAAACGCAAACCACGGATAGCCCGGGAGAAATCCTTCCGGAAATCCAATTAGTTTGGCACCGTTGTCAGCGGCCTCTTTGATAATTCCGACGGCTTTTTCCACCGTGGCATCGAGGTTGAGATAGACGGGAGATGCCTGAACAGCTGCTGCTTTGAATTTCGGGTAGACTGCCATAATAAAACCTCCAGAAAATCGCGGAAAATAACATGTGTGTTTCTTCTTCGATCTTCTGTCCGGACAGAAGCTGCGAAAAAAGGCGCCCGGTCCCTGTGTGTGCTCAGGTCCCAGACGCCTTTGTCTTTCGCTGTCTTTACTATAGCATCCCTCTCCGCACGCAAAAAACAGTAAGTTGCGGAGGGGTATCCCAAAAACGTGGAGGTTATTTGCGTTTCTTGAATCCGAAGGGGGAGAAGCTGCGCTTGTCGGCGACGATGACAAGGGAGTCTTTGCGGTCGCCGTCCAGGGCAAGTTTGGCCTTGAAGACCTTGCCCTCCTCCGATTTAATGTTCTCGACAATGGTCTTGCCGGCGAACAGGGTCTGCGCCGCCACGGTGTCCAGCCGAATTTTCTTTGTCAGGATGCTCTCCGGATCTACCGGGTCAGTGACCGGGCACTGGAACGGAAGTGCATAGCTGCAGTCCTCGGACTCGCAGGCGAAGGCCTCCTCGCCCTTGCGTACGTCGCTTCCGCAGAGGGGACAGGTTCCGACAGCCACGCCGGTGGGGATCTCCTTCTCCTCCTCTTCCTCCTCCTCGGGTTTGTTGTACTTGACGCTGGTGGGGAGCAGGTAGACGATCTTGCGGATCAGGGCCTCTTTGGAGAGATCTTTCGCATAGAGGACCTGCTTCCGCCCGAGCAGACGGCTGAGCTCCGGGACCTCGTGCGGATCGGATTGATCCAGCACGACCGGGACCAGCAGGGCCCCGCCCTTCTTCGCACTGCCATAGTGCCGCTTCGCGCTCCCGGACGCGATGGACGCCTTGGAAAAGAACACAATGGCCGCCGCCGTATTGGCGTTGGTCAGGCCCTCCGCGTAGTCCGCGGCAATGCCCTCGTCCCGCAGCGCGTTCAAAATGGGCGCAACCGCCTTGCGATCCGCGTCATCGCACCGCAGAGCGGCGTACATTTTGACATCATTGGTCTCATACATGAAAAATCGAACCTCATTTCGTATTATTTGATAAGAATATATGTTAAAAAATTGTCATTAGAGAATATTTATATGAGTGAAAGGAGCTTATTCATGTCAAAAAAGATTTGTGTCATCACCGGAGGCGGCTCCGGCATGGGCCTAGCTACAGCAGCGCACATGGGCAATGCCTAAAAAATCATGTGTATCAACGCCCTCGGTACCATCTACGTCAACGAGGAGTTCACGAAAGTCATGGGCGCGAAGTCCTGCATAATTGACGTCGCCTCCATGGCCGGCCACATGATGCCGGACCTGTACCCCATGCAGCTCTTCTACCGCCTGGCCTTCATAATGAGGAGGCTTTCGTAAAAGCCGCCGTCGGCATGTTTAAGGCCATGCTCGCCAAACTGCAGCCCGGCGCCGCCTACAGCATCTCGAAGAACTTTGACATCTGGTATGCGAAATACTACGCCATGCAGGTCGGTGACCAGGGCATCCGCGTTCTCTCGGTCTCCCCCGGCGACTTCGCCACCCCCATGGGCAACCTGGAGAAGGCCGACGCCGAGAACTTCCTTCCCAAAGCCGCTCTGAAGCGATTCGGTGACCCCGACGAAATGGCCTGCCTCCTAACCGGACTGGCGGACCCGGACAACGGCTATCTGACCGCCATCGACGTCCTCTGCGACGGCGGCGTCATTGCCAGCATGAAACTCAACCCGCTTTACAGCCTGAAAGTCACCCTGAAGAGCGGCCTCGGCGTCCTGAAAGGGTAATTATCTCGTTTTGTCAAATGACGTCGGCTTTTTCGTCAGTGGGCTCAGGTAGCGGTCCACCGCATTTTTCTTCTTCGTGGTCGTAACAATCTGACTGCTCTGCGGCATTGACAGCTGATACTGCCGATTGCTTACAATGCAAAGAAGCGCCGTAATAACCATGAGAATGGCAAACAACCGCCGCTTCGGCAGGAACTTCTCCGAAACGGTGCTGGCAAAAAGCAGCCCCAGGAAGGCCACAGCTGCTATAAGGGTAACGATAAAAAGTACGAGCCAGAAGGTGTGCACACACATTCCTCCCTTTTTCAGAATATAGACAGTATAACACAAAACCTTTTCCCCGGTTTCGTCATCTGCTTTGTAAAGGGAGTGGAATCATGGAAAAGAAAAAAACCGTATTTCTCGTCATTGGTATTGTTCTGGCCGCCGTCATTCTGGCTGTTGGCATTTACCAGATCTATCTGGAGTCCCATCGCACTTCCGCGCCGCCGACGGCGCAGGCACAGGCTCAGGCGGCTGTTTCTGCAACTGCTGCGGCTGCACCGGAGACAGAGCCGGTTTCACAGCCGAGTTGGCATACCTGTCCGGTCTGCGGCGGAAGCCGCGGAACCTGGGAGTATACCTATAACGGATATGGTATGGTCGTAGGGAGCTATTTCAGCCCGTGCCCAAATTGCAGTGGCAGCGGACAAGTCTTTTCTTAATTGCGACAGCGTACTGCAGACTAATGCGGTACGCTGTTTTTCTGTGCTCCCGGACTCTGAGTGGGCGGGTAGAATTTTCCCCGGCCCTGGGCTGGGGAAAATCGGCTATAAAAAAATTTAGCACCAAAAAACTGGCTGGCATTTCGTATTTCCAAAATATTACCCGCTCCCGGCTCGGGGAACATCTTACCCGCCTGACCACCATATGCACTGCTCCCCACACGGCAAAAAGCCCCGACTCAGCATCCTCTGCTGAGCCGGGGCTCTTAATATAATCAAAATCTTATTCGCCGTAGCTGACTGCGACGTTGTCCGGGTCGTCCTGTTTGCCGGAATTAATCTCGTAATCCTGCGGGATAAAGGAGTAGTCGGCATTGTAGGGGACGCGGTAGAACTTGGTCGTCGTGGTGTCGATGACAAGTGTGGCACCGCCGTTCTTGCGGCCGCAGACGTCGTAAGAGCCGAGGGTCTCTTTGCTGGTGTAGCTTGCGTGGGCAAGAGGAGTCGGGACATTGTATCCGCCGTCGACGACAACTGCGTGGTCTTTGCGGTGGATTGGGTTGGTATAGGTCTCGAGGCTCATGAAGTTCGGAACCAGGTCGTTCTTATCCATGATGCGGGCGACGTTGCCCTCTTTCTTGCCGGCGGCAATTTCCGGAGCACCGATGGTGGTGGTCTGAATGACATTGTAGTTGTATTTGATGTCACTGTCGGCTGCCAGCTGCTGGACGATGTAGCCGCCGAGAGAGTCGCCGAGGAAGAAGATGTTGGAGTCTTTCGGGACATTCTTCAGCATGACGTCCTTGACGCGCTCGGTGTAACCGTTGTCGAGGTTGAACGCAGAGAGATAGGTTGCGTTCTTGTCGTTGCCGTTGCCGATGTTCTCAAATCCGGCGCAGGCGACGAAGTAGACGTTGGTCTGCGTGCCGTCCTTGTTCAGTACGGCCTGGGAAATACTGAACGGACCCTTTTCTGCCTTGTTGTAGCCCTGATAGGACCACCAGTACATATCGACAATATCTTTCAGGGTCGTGTAGTTGCCGTTGACCTCCCACTCCGGACCGCCGTAGACGTAGGCGGATGCACTGATAGCCGAGGTCAGCGCCAGAACCAGAGCGAAAACAACCGCCAGGACTTTGGCGAGCGGCTTTTTCTTGGTTTTGCTCATTGGATGATACCTCCAGTAGTACAAATTGGTTTGATTATAAGGAAAGAACTTTAAAAAAGTCTGTAATTCGTGAACTTAACGTGAATTTTACGGGAATCTAAAATCGCTTTGCTATTCTCTGGCCACCAAAATTTAATGATTTCCGAATCGAGAGGCGGAAAGATGAAGAAAGCAAGAAAGGTGCTGGCTTTGCTGCTGGCCTGCCTCCTCATCGTCCTGGCGTTTGCCGGGTGTGGGAAGAAGGACGGCGGCACTGTTAAGCCGGTGGATTCGCATGGTAAAAGACCAAAGTACGTGTTCCTGTTCATCGGGGACGGCATGAGCTACCCGCAGATCCAGCTGACGAACTATTACCGCAGCATCAACAATCAGAGGGGCGCGAAGTCCTACAGTGTGGACGGCCAGAGCCGGAAAGCGCTGAAGAGCGGAAACGACCTTAACATGATGCAGTTCCAGACAGCCGGTTCGGCGCAGACTTATGATCGAACCTCGTTTGCACCGGACTCCGCATCTACCGCGACCTCCATTCATTGCGACGGGCCACAAGATCTGGAGCGGCAGCATCAATGTCAGTGCGGACTTCTCCAGAAAGTATGAGACGATTGCGGAGAAGCTCAAGAAGCAGAAGAACTATAAAATCGGCGTTATTACGTCGGTCAACATCAACCACGCAACGCCGGCAGCATTTTATGCGCACCATAAATCGAGGGACAGCTACTATGCCATCGGCAAAGAGATGATCGCCAGCAACTTTGACTACTTCACGGGCGGCACACTGCGGGAGCCCACCGGCGAGAACGGCGGCCAGCCGGATCTCTACAAGCTGGCCGAGAAGGCGGGCTACAACGTGGTCCGGACCCAGAACGGCGCCGAGCAGCTGCGCCCGAAAGACGGGAAATCCATCGTGGTCTCCAAGGCCCTGGCCGATGAAGACTCCATGCCGTACGAGATCGACCGCAAAGACGGCACCTGGTCCCTCGCCGACTACGTCGACAAGGGCATTGATATACTCGACAACAAGAAGGGCTTCTTCATGGTGGTCGAGGGCGGCAAGATTGACTGGGCGTGCCACGCCAACGACGCCGCATCCGCACTTGACGACACCCTTGCGCTGGATGATGCGGTCGGCCGGGCTGTAAAATTCTACAACAAGCACCCGGACGAGACCCTGATCATCGTCACTGGCGACCATGAGACCGGCGGCCTGACCATCGGCTTCGCAGGCACGAACTACGACACGTTCCTCAATAACATGAACAGCCAGAAGATCTCGTACGCGAAGTTCGATGAGGACTACGTCGAGAAATACAAGAAGAACCGGACCGACTTCAATACGGTCATGAACGACATCACCCGCCTGTTCGGTCTGGAGCGGCCCACAAATAATAAGAAGGCCATGATTGCGAAAGACAGCGCGGACAAGCATCCGGACCCTGAGACCGGCGGATCCCTCGTCCTGACGAGCTACGAGTACCAGGAGCTCAAGGACGCCTATCAGACGACCCTGAACCGCACTGGCGAGGAGACGGAGTACGCCCAGGATGAGTACATCAAGTACGGCAGCTATGAGCCTCTGACCGTCACCATTACCCACATCCTGAACAACAAGAGCGGCGTCTCCTTCAGCTCCTATTCCCACACCGGACTCCCGACGGAGGTCCTGGTTCAGGGCGCCGGCAGCTTCGGGCTGGTCACTGTGGCCCCCTTCACCGCCATCATGGCCGGCACCATCCTGACCCGGCACGGGCGATCCAGAGACCGGGACGAACAGCTTCGTCTTCCCGACGGCAAGGACGAATAAATTCCAAAGCGCACAAAAAGAGCGGCACCTGCGGGTGCCGCTTTTTTTGCGTGCAAGTCAGGGACATCCTATTGCCGGGGGTGTTGATCCAAGAAGCCCACTCCGGAGATCCATCCCCCCATTTTTGAAATTCAGACAAAGAAGAAGGGCGTGCTGCAGCACGCCCTTCTCATATTTCAGAATCGTTTACGCATCTGCGCTCCACAGGCCGTGAAGGTTGCAATAGGCATAGGCGGTTTTGACCTTGTCGCCCTCGACGAGTGCGAAGGAAGCCTCCGGCTTGCCCGTCGGGTCCAGGGTCTTGCGCTGATTGCCCTGCTCCGTGGCGAGGGCGATCCATGCGATGTGATGCTCCTCGGTCATAGGATGTGCAACAGAGCCGACGGTTACGGTGACCGTGTTGCCGTCAATTGTAATGACCGGAACGTGTTTCTCCTGCGCAGCGTCAGTGGTGTTCGGGACAAGCTCGGACATCTTTTCGCCGCAGCAGACGACGTCGCATTTTTTCTCCGAAGCAAATGCAATGATGTTTCCACAGTGTTTACATACATAAAATTTCATAATGTGAGCCTCCTTTATTACTGCTCAATTTTTACGAAATCGGATGCGGGGTGTTTGCAGAGCGGGCAGATGAAGTCCTCCGGAAGTTCTTCTCCCTCATAAATGTAGCCGCAGACGGTGCAGACCCAGCCGACCTTGCCCTCGGTCTCGGGCTTCGGTTTGACGTGCTCCTGATAGTAGGTATAGGTCATCGTCTCGACGTTGGAGAGAACGCGGGCTTCGTCTACTGTACAGATAAACATGCCGTGGGTGTCGAGGTCGACATATTGCTCAACCTTCAACGACATAACGGCGTTGATGTACATGGGAAGGAAGACAAGGCCGTTGTCCGTGCGGGGCAGTTCGCCCATGCCGGCAAATTTGTCGGCGTCGCGGCCGCTCTGGAAGCCGTACTGCTGGAAGATCTTAAACGGGGCCTCCTGGGACAGGCAGTTGACGTTCAGGACGCCGGTCTTCTTGATGATATCGTGGGTGTAGTTGGCCTTGTTGACGCAGACCGCAATGCGGTTCGGCTCGTTCGTGACCTGGGTGACGGTGTTGACGATGCAGCCGTTGTCCTTGTCGCCGTCTTTGGAGGTGACGACGTACAGGCCGTAGCCAATTTTGAAC
>R19__coassemble_542_pt1 | contig 16464 bp, 19 predicted proteins | sample R19__metabat2_high_PE_001 | metagenome-assembled genome bin R19
GCCTATGGGTACATGGATATCAACGGAAAGTGGAAACTTTCTCCGAAGTATCTGCAGGCACGCACATTTGCAGACAATGGCCTGGCGGCGGCCCAGGATGCAAAAACCGAGAAGTGGGGCTACATCAACAGCAGCGGAAAGTGGGTCATCTCTCCCAAGTACGATCAGGCCTATTCCTTCTCCAGCGGCCTCGCCCTGGTGCTGGACAATTGGGAATTCTACTTCATCGACGCCTCTGGAAACCGGAAAATCCATCTGGACAAGACGCTGAACTATGATCTCCAGTCCTTCTCCTACGGTCTCTTTGTAGTCCGCAGCTCAGACGGCGCGGGATTCATGGATACCTCCGGCAAGTGGATCGTCAATCCTGACAAGTCGCCGTTCCGGCGCATCGGGACATTCCACAGCAACGGTTCCCAGAAAGTTGCCCTTGCAGAGGACCGCGACGGTGCATGGGGCTATATCGACGCAAATGGCAAGTGGGTCATTCAGCCCAGCCGGGACCTGGAGGATGCCGGTATGTTCGGCATCAACGGTCTTGCCCCGGCCAAGCGCGGAAGCAAATATGGTTATATTGACCGGCAGTACGACAGCCGCCCGACCTCCAGCCGTTTCCGCATCGCGCCGAAATTCCAGCAGGCAAATGCCTTTGAAAACTGCGGCCTCGCCGCCGTCCAGGACCAGAACGGGAAATGGGGCATCATCCGTTCCAATGGCTCCTGCCTGGTTCAGCCCGCATACGATGCCATCGGGTCCATCGGAACCGTCATCATCAAAAACTGAATGGATAAAAATGTAAAAATGGACCGCTGCAGAAGGCTCTGCAGCGGTCCGTTCCGTATATTGAGAATTTAGCGGAGACCGATTCCCGCGTCCCACGGGCCGGAATCCGTCCGGTGACGGCGAAGTCATACAGATGATCCAGCGGCTTTCGGATAAGGGCGATTACGCGGCTAGTGAAAATCATGCAGCACAGTGTGCCGATTCCAACGTCAAGCAGGCTGTGTGCACCGAACCAGCCGATGGCGGCGGAGAGGACGATGGAGATGAGATCCAGCGCGTTTTTGCCAAACCCAAGGTCCTTGTGAAAAATATGCGTGCTCATGGCGCTGGTCAACCCGTCTGCCGGATTCGGAACCAGATTCATTCGCACGGTAATACCTGCGCCGATGCCGGTCAGAATGATAGCGCCGACCAGGCCGAAGCTACGGGCAAGCAGGGTGTGGTAAACCGGAAGGATATCGTCAAAGATCTGAACAAACAGGCTGGTGAAGAAGCTTGCGCCTACCTGCAGCAGCTGAATCCAGTGAAAATCCTTTCGCAGGATAATTGCCTGCAGAAGAATCTGGAAACAGTAGAACAGGAATACAACAGTGCGCCGAGTTTCCAGTGGATAAGGCAGTTGATATTATACGGAATAGAGATAATGGGGGAGACACCGAGATTAGTCTTCGTATTCATCGTAATGCCGAGGGCGAGGATGACGATGCCGATCAGATAAATAACGCTGCGCTGCGTCAGCGCCTTCCAGTCGAGAGATTTCCATTTCTTTCCAACGGATGTCATAGGTCAGGTCCTTCCTGGTCGAATTTGAAAGAATGTGATACGATTCTAGGGCGATGAATTTTTTTGTCAAGTAGAAAGGACTTTATCCATGCCCATTCGAGAACTTGCCCTAGGCCTGTTAATCCCGTTTGCCGGGACGACCCTGGGGTCCGCATTTGTGTTTTTTCTGAAGGATACGATCCACGAAAATGTGCAGCGGTTTATGACCGGGTTTGCCGCCGGCGTCATGACGGCCGCCTCCGTCTGGAGCCTGCTGATACCGGCGCTGGAACAGGAGAAGGATCGCGGGCGGCTCTCCTTTGTGCCCGCTTTCATCGGCTTTTGGCTCGGCATCCTGTTTCTTCTGCTGCTGGACCGCGTCACACCTCATCTGCATCGGTTCAGTGAATCGCCGGAAGGCCCCAAATGCTCCCTGCGGGATTCGACGCTGCTCCTGATGGCGGTGACCATCCACAATATCCCGGAGGGCATGGCGGTCGGCGTCGTGCTGGCGGGTATGGTGACGGGCAGCAGCTCGGTCACGCTTTCCGGAGCATTTGCCCTCAGCATCGGCATTGCCATCCAGAATATCCCCGAAGGGGCCATCATCTCGATGCCGCTGCATGCGGGGGGCATGAAGAAAGGGAAGGCTTTTTTGGGCGGCACGCTCTCCGGCACCGTCGAGCCCATCGGCGGTCTGCTGACACTGTTGCTGGCAGAGGCGGTTGTGCCCTTTATGCCCTATTTCCTGAGCTTTGCGGCGGGTGCCATGCTCTATGTGGTTGTGGAGGAGCTGATCCCGGAGATGTCCGAGGGAAAACACTCCAACATCGGCGTTGTCGCTTTTTCGGTTGGTTTCTCCATTATGATGGTGTTAGATGTTGCGCTTGGATAGCAAAAGGCCCCGGAAGAAAACTTCCGGGGCCTTTCTGCGCCTGTCGGTTACAGAATGCAGGCGAGAATGAGCGTAATGATGGGCAGACCTCCCTGGGTCAGAATGATTTTCGGGCTGCTGGTAAATGCACCATAGGCGGCAACCAGAATCATATATGCCATGAGGCAGATAAGAGCAGTTTTGCTTGCAAAGGCGAAAACGGCGAGAAGTACCAGAACGGCAAGCAGGCCGTTATAAATGCCCTGATTTTTAAACAGAGTATTCAGATTCTTCTGCTTCAGATCTTCCTGGGACATGCCGAAGACTTTGGCCGTCTTTGCGGATGCCGTGGCAAACGTCTCCAGATACATGATAAAGAGAAATTCGGCGGCAACGAGTACGGAAAAGATTTGGACGATGATGGACATAAAATAACTCCTTCTCAGCACAACATGATTGTGCACAATTAATTGCACGATTATAGTATCACATTACTCGGGGAAAAACCACTTTTATTCCAAATAGAATTCGATATAGCACTCGGATAGCAGGACAGGTAAAATGAAAGAAAGGAAAGGGTGATTTCATGACGGAAGAACAGAGTCAGGAGCTGCGGAAATACTGCGGCCAGTTTTTTCAGAATCCGACCGATGCCGAGCAGGCTTTTCAGCTGGTAAAAGTACGGATGGAACGGGACCGCTCAGTCCCGTCGGACCCGGACCAGTTTATGGAGTTTGCGAAGATTACGGCCAGGATGGTCTGTCTGACGCAGTCCGAAGAACTGAATCGGGACGGAAAAGATCCTTCCATGGGAGACTTCATCCCCAACTTTGAGAAGGTCGCCAAAGAGGCGGCAAAGTACAAAGAAGAGACAGAGGAAAAGAAGACATCCGTGAAAGAATCTTCCGAAGAACAGGAAAAGAAAGCGTCGTTCTGGTCTGCCGCCGCTGCTGTGGCAGCTGCAGGTTGCGGGTTGGCTGTTCTGCTCTGGAAATGGATCAAACGTTTTCAAAAAGACTGAAATGCTCATTCCTATGCGAAAAGTCATAAGCATAAAGCTGAGTAGCTTTACATGAAGCCAGGAGAAATATCATGTCAGAAATGCGGGACCGCATCCATACCGGGGAGCTCTATTTCCCGGATGAAGAGGAAATTCTGCAGGAGCAGATCGGATATCAGGATCTGCTGTACGACTATAACCAAACCCGCCCCTCAGAGGGAGAGAAGCGCGCGGCGCTCCTCCGAAAGATGCTGGCGGAGGTCGGCGATAACTGCTTCATTGAGGCCCCGTTCTATGCAAACTGGGGCGGTCACCATCTCCACCTAGGAAATGGCATCTACATCAACTACGGACTGACCTGTGTCGATGACACCCACATCTATATAGGAGACCGCACTTTGCTGGGGCCCAACTGCACCCTTGCGGCTGCCGGCCACCCGATCGATCCGGAACTGCGCCGAATTGGGTACCAGTACAATGCACCGGTTCGAATTGGGCAGAACTGCTGGCTGGGCGCCGGCGTCATCGTACTGCCGGGTGTCACGGTCGGAGACAATGCGGTCATCGGAGCGGGTTCCGTAGTCACGCGGGATCTCCCATCCAACGTCGTCGCCGTCGGCAATCCCTGCAAGGTATTGCGCGAAGTCAATGAGTGGGACTGCGAAATCTACTTCCGGTCACGGAAAATTGACTGGGACCAGGTGGAACGGGACCGCAGGAAATAAAATGCAGGCCTGGCAGTGCGATGGCAGATCAAATTTCCATTTTGGCCTTTTGATCTGCCAGATTGGCAGACAAACTTCTTTGCGAGCTGCCAAATTCCCCCAAAATAAGAACATGATCTGCCGGCCTGAAAGTGAAAAAGGACCATTGCAAATGCCTTGCAATGGTCCTTTTGTATGTGTTGAATCAGTCGAATTTCTTGCCAAGATAATAGATGTCGGCGGCAATCATGCAGCAGACGGCAATTCTGCCGGCGATGGCCCAGCCGCTGGTCTTCTCTTTGGCGGAGGAATCGGCGTCTCCGCTGTCGTCGGACTTTTCAGCAAGGTCCTCCGCGGTGTTTCTCAGGTCGTCGGCCTGCTCCTCGGCGGAGTCGGTTTTTTCCTCCAGGTCATCGGTCTTCGCTTCCAGTTCCTTCGTGAGATCCAGTAATTCATCTAATTTACTCATATGGATTTCCCTCCATCCGTATTCTTATTATCTCCAATTTTAGGGGAAAAAGGGGAAGGAAAGCAACGCAGCGTCTTGCAGAACTGCAAGGTGAGGGAAGCGGGATATTTTTGAAATTTTTGCGGTAGATTTTACGTATTTCTAACAATCCTGCAACAACTTCAAATTGCAAAAAAGGCGTAACCACGCGGTTAGCAGAGGCTTTCATGCTATAATCCGTTTAAACAATAATTCTTGAAACAGGAGGAATTCCACCATGTCAGCTTGGAAACATGTTGCACTTTTTGCGGGCGGTACGCTGTTCGGCTCCGCCGGCTTCGATCTTCTCTCCAGTGACGCCGCAAAGACGGGATACACCCATGTAATTGCCGGTGCCCTTCGGTGCAAGGAGGACATTCAGACGAATGCCGCCAACGTCAAAGAGAATTATAACGATATGGTCTCGGATGCAAAGGAACTGAACGAAGAGCTTGCAGAAAAGAAGGCTGCCAAAGCTGCGGCGAAGGCAGCCAAAAAGAAGGAATACGAGGATGTGACCGACGAAGCTCCGGAAGAGGAGGCGCCGAAGGCATCCGCGAAGAAACCTGCGGCGAGAAAGACCGCGGCAAGAAAAACGAGCGCGAAGAAATAAAATGAAATTCACAATTAAACATGAGAACCGGTCCCGCATGCGCATCCGTGCCGCCCAGCGGAAAATGACGTATGAGCAGGCGGACCTTCTCGAGTATTATCTGATGAGCCTGGACGGAGTAAAAAACGTCCGGGTTCATGAGCAAACCTGCGACGCGGAGTTTACGTATCAGGGAAATCGCTCCGAGATCATTCATGCGCTTCAGATCTTTCACTATGACGAAGTGAAGGCGCCGGAGGGTCTGGTGGAACACTCGGTACGCCCGCTGAATGCGGAGTTCACGGATAAACTGTTCCACAAGGTCCTGTTTTTCCTCGCACGCAAAGGGCTTTGGCAGTTTGACGCACTGAAGAAAATCAAAATTGCATACAATTGGGCTATGTCCCTGAAATATTTCAAAGAAGGGCTGAAATCGCTCTTTCACGGCAAGCTGGAAGTCTCGGTCCTGGATGCCACAGCAATCTTGGTATCGATGCTTCGCGGTGACTACAGCACAGCCGGCTCGGTACGGTTCCTGCTCAGCATCGGCAACCTGCTGGAGAACTGGACCCGGAAACGTAGCATGGGCGACCTTGCCCGCGTCATGTCCCTGAACGTCTCCGATGTCTGGGTACGCCAGGAGGACGGCACGGAGGTGCTTCTCCCCATCGATGAAGTCCATTCCGGCGACGAAGTGGTCGTCCACACCGGCAGCACCATCCCATTTGATGGAACGGTATTATTCGGTGAGGCCATGGTCAACCAGGCGGCTCTGACCGGTGAATCGCTTCCGGTGCGCAAGGTCGAGGAGGACTCGGTTTATGCTGGCACAGCGGTGGAAGAAGGAGAAGTTGTCTTTCGTGTTTCCAAGACCGGCGGCGACAGCAAGTATGAACAGATTGTCCATATGATTGAGGGCTCGGAAAATCTGAAGTCCTCAGTGGAAAGCAAGGCCTATCATATGGCGGACAAGCTGGTACCATACACTCTGGGCACTTCCATTCTCACCTATTTGTTCTCACACAATCTGGAAAAAGCGGTCTCCTTGCTTATGGTGGACTTCTCCTGCGCACTGAAACTGTCCATTCCAATCTCGGTCATCTCAGCCATGAGAGAGGCCAGCGGCCATGGAATTACCGTCAAGGGCGGCAAGTTTCTGGAAGCGGTCTCCTCGGCGGACACCATTGTGTTTGACAAGACCGGTACGCTGACCAGGGCACAGCCGACGGTCCGGGAGGTCATCTCCTTTGACGGGGAGGACCCGGATGAGCTGCTCCGCATGGCGGCCTGCCTTGAGGAACATTTTCCGCACTCCATTGCCAACGCGGTCGTAAAGGCAGCGAAGGACAAGGGCCTGAACCACGAGGAACTGCACACGAAAGTGGAGTATGTCATTGCACACGGCATTGCCTCCTCTATTAACGGCAAGCGTGCACTGATCGGCAGCTATCATTTCCTCTTTGAGGACGAGGGCATTGTTCTTCCGGAGGACAAACGGGAACTCTGGGAGTCCATCCCGGACGACTGCTCCCAGCTCTATATGGCTCTGGACGGTGAGCTGATTGCCGTTATTCTCATTGAAGATCCTCTGCGGGAAGAGGCGCAGGATGTCATTCACGCCCTGAAGCAGAACGGCTTTAAAAAGGGAGTTATGATGACCGGCGGCTCCGAACGCACGGCGCGCTCCATTGCAAGCCAGGTCGGAGTCGACCAGTACTTCGCCGAAGTGCTTCCGGAGGACAAGGCAAGTTTCGTGGAACAGGAACGCATCGAGGGACATGGCGTCGTCATGATCGGCGATGGCATCAACGATTCCCCGGCGCTCTCCGCCGCCGACGTCGGCATCGCCATCAGCGACGGTGCTGAAATTGCCCGTGAGGTGGCCGATATCACGATGAACGGGGAGAGCCTCGAAAACATCGTTATTCTGAAAAAACTTGCAGACGGTCTGATGGACCGCATCAACCGCAATTACCATTTCATTGTCGGTTTCAATGGGGCGCTGATCGGCTTAGGTATTGCCGGGCTCCTGCAGCCGCAGCAGTCGGCATTGCTTCACAATGGTTCAACCATTATCATTACGCTGCTGAGCATGCGGAATCTGCTGGAATAATTTCTTTGCAATAACAGAACGGCGATCAGCCTCAAAGGCTGGTCGCCGTTCTGCTTTTCTCTCAGATAATTTTTTTGCTCAGTCGTCGCTCAGTGCCGCGAGAATCTGACTGGCCATATACCGGTGCCCCTCCTCGGTGGGGTGGGCGTCGAATTTGCCGTTCTTAATCAGCGTGCCCAAAGAGTCGGTGATGAGCGGTGTGTCAGAGACATCTACATAATAGTAATGCCCCTTGTGATCTGCACCGGCTGCCTTCTTGGTGTTGTTCAGGTAGTCGTAGTAAGGCTGCAGGTAGGAGCCAACTGTGTCGCCGCTGATCGTTTTCCACTGGTGGAACGGGTTGTAGTTACCGACTGCTACAACCGTGGTATTCGGATTCAGTTCATAGATAAGTCGGACAATGGCGTTGTAGTGCTCGACATAGTCGCTGGTTGCACCGTAAATGGCCGTTTTCAGCGCTTTGAGCAGACGCGGGGTCTGCACGACCGTCTGCAGGTCTTTCGATGCGTCGCTGACCGCCTCGGACAGGCCTTCTTCGTTTACGGAGTTCCAGAACGTCTCCAGGGGATTTTCTCCGGCGGAGCCGAACGAGACCAGATTGCGGGCCGCTCCCATGGCGCTCATCATGGCGTCATTGGCGCCGATATCCAGGATGACCAGGTCAGAGGATTTGACCGCATTGCGGTACTCGTCCCGCTGTTTCGCCAGCGATTCCTCGGAGTAGTCCGGGGCATTTTTTGCCCCGCCGACGATGGCAGCATAGCTGCCTTCAATGCGCTGCTTGGACACCAGGTTTTCTCCGTTCCCTGACTTTTTCACGTAGTCCGGAAGCGAAAAACCGGCGGCGATGCTGTCACCCAGTACAGTGACCGTATCATAGTGCTTCACTTTGTTCGATGCGGCGAAAGCCGGAATGCAGGCGGTGAGACTGAGCACCAGCGCCAGCAGAAGAGGGAGAATTCTTCGTTTCAAATAATCATCCTTTCCCATAGAATACGTCCTATTCTACGCAGGGAACGTGAACAAAGAATGACGGGAAAAGATTTTGAGACGAATCAGTCCTCCGCGTCCTCTTCCAGTGCTTCTCTCCGCGGCACCGTGACCGGGACATTGTAGCTTGCAAACAGCCCGTCCACAAACGTCTCGTCGGGCTTTTTGGTGAAAACACTGACGACAGGGACGATGACGAATCCCGCGAGCATGGCGATGGCGCCGACGGCGATGGGGGAGGCAAAGTTCAGGAACAGATTGGAGACGGTGATGCCGACGCCGACCAGGTAGCTGGCCCAGACGCTGGCTTTCGTGGTCTTCTTCCAGTAGAGTCCATAGAGGAACGGGGCCAGAAAGGCTCCGGCCAGGGCGCCCCAGGAGATGCCCATGAGCTGCGCGATGAAATCCGGGGGATTCAGTGCCAGTACCACAGACAGGATGATGAAGATGGCCACCAGAACTTTCATGACCGCCAACTGGGTCTTTTCGCCCATATTTTTCCAGACCGATTTCTTCAGAAAATCGAGGGTGAAGGTGGAACTGGAAGTCAGAACCAGCGAGGACAGCGTGGACATGGAGGCCGAGAGGACCAGGATGACGATGATGCCGATCAGCAGATCGGGCAGGGTGGAGAGCATTTGCGGAATGATGGAGTCAAACGCCACGGTTCCGTCGGGGTTGTGGATACCCGGGACGTCGTAAAGCCGGCCGAATCCGCCGAGAAAATAGCTGCCGCCGGCGACGATGAACGCGAAGACCGTGGAGACGACAGTCCCCTTGTGAATGGCTTTTTCGTCTTTGATGGCGTAGAACTTCTGCACCATCTGCGGCAGTCCCCAGGTGCCGAGGGAGGTCAGGACGATGACGCTCAGCAGGCTCAGGGGGTCCGGCCCGAAAAAGCTGGTCAGCAGACCGGAACTGCCCTTCAGCGCAGGCGCGGCGACATCGTTTGCCGGGATCTGTGACAGGCGGTTCATGGCAGTGAGGAACCCGCCGTTGTTGTGCAGCACCGTCGCCACAACGGCCACGATGCCAATGAGCATGATAATGCCCTGAATGAAGTCGTTCAGCGCGGTGGCCATGTAGCCGCCGAGGATGACATAGAGACCGGTCAGCACGGCCATGACGACAATGCAGACCCAGTACGGAATGCTGAAAGCCATGCCGAACAGGCGAGACAGGCCGTTATAGATGGATGCGGTGTACGGAACCAGAAAGATAAATGCAATGACCGAGCCCCAGATCTGCAGCTGGCGCGATTCAAACCGCTTGCCGAAAAATTCCGGCATGGTCCGGGCGTCGAGCTTCTGGGTCATAATGCGGGTCCGGCGGCCCAGAATGACCCAGGCGAGGAGCGAACCGATCAGCGCGTTGCCGAGGCCGACCCAGGTGGAGGCGAGGCCGAATTTCCAGCCGAACTGGCCGGCGTATCCGACGAACACAACCGAGGAAAAGTAGGAAGTTCCGAATGCGAACGCGGTCATCCAGGGACCGACTGAGCGCCCTCCGAGTACGTAGTCGTTGACATTGTGGGCGTGGCGCGAGGACCAGATGCCCACAAAGATCATGACCGCGAAGAAGAGGACGAGAAGTGTGACTTTGATTGCCATGAGAAGCAATCCCCCTTTTTCATTTCATTTTGATAACAGTCTTTTTCAATATAGCGTATCTGGCGGGGGATTGCAAAAGAATCAGTATTCGAAGCTGAGGGTGCAGTGGATACTGCCCTTTTCGGTGTGCGTAGTGCCCACCTCAGCATCCTCCAGAATAGAGGACTGATAGCTTCCCTTGTAGGCGACGGAAGAAATCTGACCGCCTTTGGTCAGAATGAGGGTATCGTACTGTTACCGGTAATTGGTTGCACTGTCACCGCCCGACATCTCATAGCTCTCTTCCTTCAGAAGGCCCTTTCGGTCATAGCTGGCTGACAGCTGGACGCCCATCATCCCGCCAGAGGAAGAGAGGGAGGTGATCTGTCCCTTTTCGTTGATCTTCAGATCCTGAATGATAATTCCATCCGACTGGACGTTTTTCAGAATTCCGTTTGAATAAGTAAAGATCAGCTGACCGCCATAGCTTTCCAGCGCCGCGACTGTACCGTCCGGATTCATCTGGATCGTCTCCGTCTGGTCCTCGGTATCTACTTCGGAACGGGAAGTCACCTGTATGGTCAATCCTTGGATGAAAAACTGATAATGGGTGGTGTAGGGGACCGGTGTGCTGTCCTCGCCCCAGTCGTAGAGGGTGACATCCGCCGATTTCACCTTCCCGGAGCGGACCTGCGGGCTGAGGGCCAGAACGGCGCCTTCATCGACGTAATCAAAATGGGCGTCATAAAAGACGTAGACCGGAGCCAGTTTCCCGTTGCTGAAGTCCAGAAACGGCATCAGATAATGGGTGTTCCAGGACCAGTTTTCCACCCGGCTGCCCCAAGTTTGTGCATACTTTTTATTGATACATTGAATGTCCAGGTTCCCTGATTTTGAATTCAGCGTGTAGCGGAACAGATCTCCGAATTCGGAGTCTTTCGCTCGGACCGGAATTTCGGACCGGTTCCCACAGGCGGCAAGGCAGAATACCATCACAAGTGCAAGCGCCGCTGCAATCCATTTCTTCATTTTATGAATCTCCTTTCTATATAAATAGAGAGAAAAGGTTTGTGAAGACGGTTCAGATATCCCACTTTATAGAATATATACGTATAACATGTTGGAACGTCGCCGAGGCTGCACCTGTCCACCAAACAAAGGCTCTTTGGATGGCTGAACATTTGCTAAATAACTAACAGTTGTTGGGCAAATTTGAAGAGAATGTAAAAGAAAGAGAAAGACGACCAGCCAACAAAGGCCGGTCGTCTTTCTGGGTATTGGAAAGGTGATGCGATTAAACTTTTAACGGTTTCGACGGTCTCCAGGGGTTCCTGCCCTCTTTCTTGAACTGTCTGTAGAGGAGGACGCAGTAAATGAGATCGAACACCGTGCACAGAACACCGACGGAGATATTCAGCGGATCCTGCAGAGACGGATAGACTGCGATGGCAATCCAGGCGCCCATGGTGCCGAGCATTTTGCCGATGGCGATATTCATGGACTGGCCTTCGGTGGATTTTCTCTCAAACAGCATAAAGATGAAGAGCATGGACATCGGAAGATTCTGGACGATGGCCGTGCAGCCGTTGGCGCGGACGCCGTAAGCCATGAGCCAGGTGACCTCTGTAACAGCAGCGGTGACCAGTACCAGAATGGTCCAGGGCCAGAAATACTTCTTCGGCGCAAAGCGCTCGAAATCTTTCTTACCGTATTTTGCATGGGTGACGGCGATGGCGCAGTCGGCGAAGAACCAGGCTGTATTGGTAATAGCCATCATATAGCCGCCGTAGAACATGCCGTCGTGGGCCCAGTACATATAGGCGTAGAGGGCTTCCCAGCAAATGTTGAATGCGAGGGCGACAAAGGGCATGCCGTAGGTTTTCTGTTTGAAGCCTAATCGAATCAGATCAATGTAGGCGATGAGCCATCCGAGACCGGCGATGGGGCCGAAGATGAAGACTTTGGCGTCCAGACCGAATTCTGCGAAATGGCAGAGATCCATAATAGTCTGTAACATAAATTATTCACCATCCAGGAATGCTTTGCACTCTTTGTAAGATTTCAGTTTGAATGCAGCGCTTCTCTGTTTGTAGTCCTCAATTGCGGCATAGGTCTTTTCCGCGACATCCTCTTTGCCTTTCAGCGGCTTTCTGGTGTACGGATTGAGTCCGAACCTGTGGAAGCGGCGGGTGAGAAGATAGATGTAGCAGAAGTCGCCCAGTGCGCAGATGATGGCGAGGCAGTAGACGAAATACTGACCCGGCATCCAATAGAAGCCGATGATAGACGGGGCAATTGTGCCGAGGCACTTGCACCAGGCAACCCAGATGCTGAGTCCCTCTACGGTCTCTCTCAGGAACATGTGGACGCAGAACAGAACAGACATAATGGCGTTCATCAGGTAAGCGGCGTACATCGGGGACTCCGGAAGAGCCGGCCACTGTGGGTTCATCATCAGAATTGTAACGAAGATGACGAGGAACAGGCCGACCTTCATGGGGTAGTAGGTGAAGTCATAGCCCGGGAAACGTTTGGCATAGAACATCTTGCTGTAGCGGAGGTCCATGCAGTACATGATTAAGTCAAAGACAACCCAGAGATAGATGCCCCAGCGGGTGATGGGTTCCGGATACGGGACCAGGAACGCAAACTGAAACTCCCAGGAAAAATTCATGCACAGGCAGACCCATGGCATAGACGGTGCGTGGTCCTTGTGCAGCCGATAAATAATGATGATGTAAGCGGCGGTCCAGAGCAGGGCGCTGGCGACAATCAGGAAAATGGTGCCCCAACCCATGTTGGAGAACATGTTCTTAATGTAGTCATGCCACCCCGAGTAGGGGTTCATCATGACAAGATTGCCCCACTTGACTCCAGGGTGAAACTGGAGCTTGTCCAGGACATTGTGGATAAATTCCATGAGCATTTTGTGATCTCTCCTTTCAAATATTTACACGCGTATAAATCGATTTCACTATAGGCTTATTTCACGAAGCTGTCAATATTGGATTCCAATTGAATTTTTACGTGTTATAATAGCGAAAATACCTTTTGGGAGGCCGGAGCAGATGAGCACAGATAAATACAAAGCGAAAAAAGCTTCCATAGCCAAAGCCGCCTTTCGGCTGTTTCGGGAGAAAGGGTACGAAGCTACTTCCGTTAAGGATATTGCCGATGAAGCGGGCATCAAGAAAGCACTGGTCCGCTATTATTTCCCGAAAAAAGAGGCTTTTGAAGACCTTTTCCTGAACAAAGCACTGGATCTCGCCAATGGCTATCTGCGTGAACGGAATCTGCAGGAGCTGGATGATATTACCCGAATCTCTCTTCTGGGATACATCGAGCTCTATTACATCTCCTGCCACGAAACCATGCTGAAGCTCGGAAAGGATATTGTCCAGTCCCGGGCCATCACGCATTCCATTGCCAAGACCCTGTTTGGCTGGATTGCGGAGAACAGCCAGTTTTCCGAGGAACAGCAGGCTCAGATTCAAGAGGGCGTAGTCTATGCATTCGGCGCTGTAACAGAGAAAATTTATTTTCATATGGCAGAGGGAACACAGTTCGACGTGGATAAGGTCTTTCAGGCCGGAATTGCCGTGCTGAACAGCACCACCGGTTTCAACTTCCCGGAACTGGATATTCACACCATTCTTCCCCAGAGCTGGCTCGAAGAAAAATGCCGGCAGATGGACCAGGAGTTCTTTGAGGAATAGAGGAGCATGGAATATGGCTTATGTATTGTTAATCAACGGAAGTCCGCATAAAAATGGGTGCGTTAGCCGTGCCCTGGAAGAGGTGCAGAAGACGCTGGAGGAAAACGGCGTGGAGACAGAACTGGTGCAGGCCGGCAGACCGAATCTGCCAGGATGTAAGGCCTGCGGCTATTGCAGTACCCATGAGGGCTGTGTGTTCCAAGATCTCGTCAATGAGACTGCACCCAAATTTGAAAAGGCAGACGGCATTGTTGTCGGTTCTCCGACCTACTATGCTCACGCAAACGGCCAGCTTCTGGCTTTTCTCGACCGCCTCTTCTACAGCACCGGCTTCGACAAGACGATGAAAGTCGGTGCAGCCGTCATCTCTTCCCGACGGGGCGGCAGCACATCGGCCTTTGACGACATCAACAAATATTTCACGATATCCAGCATGCCCATTGTCTCCAGTACCTATTGGAACGAGGTCCATGGCTTCACGCCGGACCAGGTGGAAAAAGACCTGGAAGGCCTGCAGACGATGCGCAATCTCGGACGCAACATGGCGTTTCTGGTCAAGTCCATTGCCCTGGGGCGTGAAAAGTTCGGTCAGCCGGAGCAGGAGCTGGAATCCTTCACCTGTTTCCACGATGGACTATAAGTTTCAGCGTTACTCCAAAAGAAAAAGGACGTATTGCAGATGTATTCTGCAATACGTCCTTTTTCTTAGATTCGCCGCAATATTTCCCAGAACACCTGCATCACTTCAGAGGGAATCAGTTTCGCAAAGAACCGGTGAATCCAGCTGAATAGGCTCGGGAGGCTGACCGCGAATCCAAACCGACTGCTCCGGAGCGCCCGGCGCGCGACGGTCTTTGCGCCGGTGGAGAAGGGGAAGTGCCGGACCCCGGATTTTTCCGCCTTATGTTCGGTGGTTCGGGCCGTGGGAATGAATTCTGTGTCTTTCATCCAGTACGGGCAGACGGCGGTCACCGCAATTCTGCGGGGCAGAAGCTCTGTGCGGAGTCCGCGGCTGTATCGATACAGGAATGCCTTGCTGTCGGCGTAGGTGTTCATGTTCGGGAGCGGCTGGAAGGCGGCAGTGGAGCAGATCTCCAGAATGCGGCTCCCGGGGCCCAGAAAAGGCAGCAGCGCCTCGGTGACATCCACGGCGGCGCGGTCGTTGAGGTCAATCATCCGATCGGTTTCCGCCTGGGCCAGATCTTCGCAGCGGCCGATTTTGCCCTGGCCGGCTCCGCAGACCAGCAGAGCGACTTCGACCCCTTCTTTCTGCAGCGCAGCTGCCAGGATGCCGGCGGAATCTTTCTCCGTGAGATCCAGCGCGAAAATGCGTGCAGGATGCTGCAGCTCATCGGTCAGCGCCTGCAGCCTCTCTTCCCGGCGGGCGACGAGCCAGATCTCGTCTGTCTGCTTCTCTTTTCGGTCAATACGGCGCACCAGTTCCCGCCCCAGCCCGCTCGATGCGCCGGTGACCACGGCAACACGTTTTTTGCCTGCAGGCTTTTTACGGGATCGGCACTGGTAGAAGATCATCTCGAGGAGAATGAGGGCGGCAGCGGCGAGTGCAAACCAGATCACAATCTCACCGGTGAATCGTATGGCCCAGTGGTAAATGCTGTTGAGAATTCCCATGGCTGCTTTCTAACGGTATTGTTTTTCGACGATGCTGTACAGGATTTTTCCGAGCTGATCCGGCGGCATCTGGCAGCCTTCGTTCAGCCACTGCTCAATGACACCCAGCGCACCGGAGACGTTGTACTGGTAAAGGATGGGAAATACGGTTTCATCATATTTCCCCTGTTTCTGCAGCATCTCTTTCATTCGGGTCTCCATCTCTTCAATGGTTTGGGTAATAAAGGGGCTCTTCAGGCGGGAGTAGAAAAACTCCCGGTAGAAGTTCTGGTTGTCGTAGATCAGCTGGAGCATGTTCTGCCGGTCTCGTTTCATATCTCCGGTGGAAAAAGAGCTGTCCACCAGCTCCTGCTCCATCTTTTCATAGAGATCATAGATGTCCAGATAATTCCGATAGAACGTGGCACGGTTGATATCCGCCTTTTCACAGAGCTCTTTGACCGTGATTTCATTTAAATGTTTGGTCTGTAGCAGGTCAAGCAATGCCTCCCGGATGAACATCCGGGTGTATTTTTTTCGCTTATCCAAACTTTCTCCTTTCTGCAACAGGAACCGGCTGCGTGATGCATATGTTTCATCTGCAGCTGGATTGTTGATTGTTCCTCTTCCTTAGCTGCATTATATTAGACACAAGAAAGAAGTGCAACATGAGATGCAAAAAGGAGCGATTCAATATGACAAACGTATTTGTAACAGGCGGCACCGGTTTTCTCGCAGGATGGGTCGTCCGCGAACTTCTCGAAAATGGATACCACGTTACCACAAGTGTTCGTGCCATGAATAAATCGAAGAAGGTCACTTCCATGCTGGAGGCGGAAAACGTCTCCACGGCGAATCTGGATTTCGCGGTCTGCGACCTCGGGAGCGCAGACGGATGGGAAGACGCAATGTGCGGCTGCGAATATGTGATTCACATCGCATCCCCGCTCGGCGGGGACAACATGGACGACCCGTCTCTGATCCCGATCGCCGTGGAGGGTGTGGAAAATGTTCTGCAGGCCGCCATCCGCGCCGGGGTGGAAAAGGTCGTCATGACTTCGTCGGAAGCTGCCAACTATCTGGATAAAAAAGATCCGAACCCGAAGATCGACGAGACGTTCTGGACTGATGAGAACAACATCGGCGACGTACGCGATCTCGCCATCTCCACGTGCTGGCCATGGAGCTGGATGCGGCGAACGGACAGCGCTTTATCGCAGAGTCCGAGGAGATGACCATGCGG
>R19__coassemble_547_pt1 | contig 16355 bp, 16 predicted proteins | sample R19__metabat2_high_PE_001 | metagenome-assembled genome bin R19
CTGGCTCATAGCTCAGATGAGAGCGCTGTGCCTGCTGTTTCTGCACGGCCGGGTCCTCTATGCGAAAAGTTCGTCCGCCCTTCTGGAAGATTGCACCGGTGGTCACAAACTGGAACGGAATACCTGCACGAATGCACTGGACCCGCACATGTCGAACCCACGCATAGCTGCAGACCCGACCTTCTCCACTCTCGTCTCCTCCGCAGAGGACGCGATTCACACCGTGTTCGCCGCCCAGGAAAGCAGAGCAGTCGACATCTTCCAGAAGCGGAAGCAGCCGGAGTTCTCGATGTTCCGCCGGCATGTTCAGAAAAACAGGCAGACGCTGATCTGCCTCTGTCTGAGTGTGACATTCGCAGATTTCCCAATTTTCCATGCTGCTTTCCTCCTCGAAAAAAGAGCACGCTGCAAACGTGCTCTTTCCCATTTTATTCGTTTGAACTGCGAGCTTCCTGTATGACCTGATTGATGTCTGAATACGAATAGCCGAGACGAAGAAGTGCATTGACGGTACGGCGCCGGTCCCTCTCCTCTTCCAAATTTCGCGTACGAAATTTGGTCTGAAGAAGAGCACGAATGGATTCCTCCGGGTCCGGTTCCAATTCTTCTACGATGAGGTCAGAAAGTTCGCGGGAGACCCCTTTTTGCCGCAGGGCCACCCGAAGACCATTGGCACTGAGATGCTTGTTACGGAGCTGTTCTTCCGCATAGATGCGTGCAAACCGCTCGTCACTGAGAAGGCCGACTTCTTCCAGGTGGTCACAGATAGCCTCCGCCCGCTGCCGAAGTTCGGTATAGTCTGCCTGCTGAGCATCCAGTTCAATGGTACTGAAGCTTGCGTCGGTTACGCCGAAATTGCGCGAATCGTCTTCATAAGGCAGCTCTGCATGCTCAGATTGCTTCCGTTTTTCCCTCCGGGCACGGTTTTTTCGTTCCTGCACGGTCTTCCGAACCAGCTTGTCCGTCAGTTCTTTCCGTGTATATTCCCGCTGCGAAAGCAGGTCCAACGCTTTGTTATACATGCGCTGCTGTGCTACACGGTCCAGCAGATTCTGAAGTGTCTCCAGGTCCAGCTCCGTTTTATCCGGATACCCAAATGAGTACCAGGTTGTCTTGTCTGTTGTGGCAATGTATTTGCCGTTTACGGAGAGATGGATTTTCTCACCGCGTCCCGGCTTAGCAGTCAGCTGATAGCTCATTCGTCGTCGTCAACAGTAATGTCAAGCTTGGCTTTGGCTGCTGCAGCAGAGGTTGATTTCTTCTTTGCCGCAGGCTTTTTGGCCTCTGCAGCCTTGGCATCTGCCGCTTTTGCGCCTGCAGGAGTGGCATGAAGATTGCCGCCCTTATACGGTGCCTTTGCCTGGTCGGCGAGGTCGGCGGAATGTTCTTTGATTTCTTTTTCCAGCTCCGCCATAAAGTCCGGGTGCTCCAGAATATAGGACTTAACGTTGTCACGGCCCTGGCCTAAACGCTCTTCTCTGTAGGAATACCAGGCACCGCTCTTTTGGATGATGTCCAGATTAACGGCTGCGTCAAGGATTTCGCCCTCTTTTGCAATGCCACGGCCATACATAATGTCGAATTCCGCTGTCTTAAAAGGCGGGGCGACTTTGTTCTTGACGATTTTTGCCCGTGTACGGGAACCGATAAACTCGTTCTTGCTGTTTTTCAGCTGCTCAACTCGGCGGACATCGACACGCATAGATGCATAAAACTTAAGTGCACGGCCACCGGTGGTGACCTCAGGATTGCCATAGACAATTCCGACTTTTTCACGCAGCTGGTTGATGAAAATAATAATGCTGTTGGATTTGGAGACAGCACCCGCAAGTTTTCTAAGTGCCTGTGACATAAGGCGTGCATGAAGGCCTACGTGAGAGTCACCCATTTCACCCTCAATTTCCGCCCGCGGAACCAGTGCTGCGACAGAGTCGACTACCAGAATGTCAATGGCGCCGGAACGAACCAGCTGTTCTGCAATTTCCAGAGCCTGCTCGCCGTTGTCCGGCTGTGCGACCAGAAGCGAGTCGACATCTACACCGAGATTACCGGCATAGACCGGGTCCAGCGCATGCTCTGCATCGATGAATGCGGCCTCTCCGCCCTCTTTCTGCGTCTCTGCAATGGCGTGGAGTGCAAGGGTTGTTTTACCGGAAGATTCCGGGCCATAGATTTCAATAATTCGGCCGCGGGGATATCCGCCAATACCAGTTGCGGCGTCCAGAGTCAGGGAGCCGGTGGAGATGGCCTCTACCTGCATAGCCTTACTGTCGCCCAGACGCATAACCGCGCCTTTTCCATATTGCCGCTCGATTTGCGCAATGGCCGTGTCCAGTGCTTTTTTCTTCTGATCTGCTGCCAAGATAATTCCTCCATGTGTCCAGGCGTGTTATGATTGCTGCGCCCCATACGAATGAAAACGTACAAATGTTCTGTTCGCTACATGATTATTATAACAGAGCCTCTATAAAAATCAACTGAATTTCCATTGTGTGGACGTTTATCGGGACAGACTTGGCTTTTGCCCATTATTAATGTAATATATGTTTCGGCAGCCTGTCAGATTCCCCGGCGGATGCTTTTACAGACGTAATAAAAAAGATAAAAATATCGAAAAAATGCTTGCATTCCCTTGGTCAGAATGGTAATATATAGCCGTTGCATTTGAGACGGGTACATCGCCCGCCGAACGAAGGAGGTGCCGACACATGGCAAAATGCGCATATTGCGGTAAGGAAGTCAAATTCGGAAACAAAGTTTCCCATTCCCACAGACGTTCCAACAGAGCCTGGAAACCGAACCTCATGAGAGTTAAAGTTGTCGATGAGAACGGAACTCCGAAAAGAGTTTATGTTTGCTCACGTTGTCTGCGTTCCGGTAAGGTTAACCGCGCACACTAAGCACTCTCCTGAAAAATGTATCGCATGAAGCTGTTCGCAGCTTCTGCTTTACACATAGCGGAATGGTGTAACGGTAGCACGACAGACTCTGACTCTGTTTGTAGGGGTTCGAATCCCTTTTCCGCTGCCAGAACTGAGAAGCACTTGGATTTCGTCCAAGTGCTTCTTTTTTTGTATTATTCTGCAGAAAAGTAAGCAGTCAACCCACTGCCCTGTTATTTTCTGCGCCGGGACTCGGCATTAATATTTGTAGTTATAACTATGTTTTTATGGTGTCTATTTTTATTTCTTCCTCTTCCCAGGAACCATAGCCAGCCCAAGGATAATCAGTGCGAGAATAAGACAAAGCATCAAATAATAGACCGCAGCGTTCTGAGCAGCCCAGGTAATGAAATTACCCATGCCGGGCAATCTGCACTTAGCTATGCCGAGATACTGCGTCGGAGTAACAAATGCGTAGGTATTCCCGTTCATCGAGACCTCGTATTTTGTCTGGCCGTCCGAATGGACCGCCTTTTGAAGAACGCCCAGTGTTCGCTGATTTCCCAGATCGAACAGTATGATATCTCCCGGGCTCAGTTCGTCAGGATCCTCCCTCTTTACCAGCATGATGTCGCCCGCCTTGGCCGAAGAGGGCAGAGCATTGTTATCAATGTAGTAGCCGCGAAGAGTCGATTTCGAACTGCCGTTTCGTTCGACGGCATGAAAAGCAATACTGAAAATTCCAACCAGAAGAATGATCACCAGGAAAAAAATCAGGAATCCGCGCAGAACGCGATGTGATTTTCTCGTGGGCATGTTTTCTTCGGGCTCTTCCGGGACAGTCTCTTCGTAGGAAAGCGCCGAGAGCTGTGCCTGAAGTTCCTGGATTTCCCGGGCATATTGGGCATTCTGCCGCTTCAGCTCCGCAATATTCTCATTCAGCATGCCGGAATCCTGAATGTTTTTCAGCCGCCTGGCAAAGTGCACGCAGTCCTGGTATAACTTCTGGTTTTGCGCTTCAATATTCTGAATCGCCGCCTGGACTTTGTTGATCGATTCATCGACTTCTCTTCGGCTGTAGCCGTTCTCTTCATATGAAAAGTTTCTGGTTGGTTCTGCCATGAAAAGGGATCCTCCAAAATCAGGAAAGGGCATCGGCGAAATCCAGTTGGCCGATGCCCTTCCATGCGCATATAGCTACGCTTACAGATACAAATTATCCGACATTTTCCCTGTTTATGCAAGTCCGTTTCTGCGTTTTGAGATAGGCAATCACTTTATTTTGTAAATAAATTTGTCGAATTACTTTTTCTGTAAAACGAGTCGCATCCAGCAGAACAACAGCTGCCGGAAAATTTATCCCGGCAGCTGTCAAATTTCGTCAAATATTTTTCAAGTTAACCGAACAGATTATTTCAATCTGTCAAGAAATAAACAACCGGATTCGCATATACTGAGATTAGGATTGATTTAACGATTCTGGAAGAATTTTCCAGTGGTTTCTATGGCATCGCAGATCAGGGAAGCCATCTCGGCCGGAGATGCAGCATAGCCGCTCTGCGCCCATTCTTTAATTAAGGCATAGATGCCATTGCTCCAGAAAAGGGCCGTTGCACTCAAAATGCGGGAAGAGATGTTCTCGCCGCGCTCTTTATAGTATTCGGTCAAAAAAGTTTGAAACGTCGCGGAGATGTAATCGGCCATCTGGGAGTTGGAAATATTGAGCAGCAGCGCATCGGCCAGTTCCGTATTTCGTTTGAAGTAGCGGAGCATTACAGTATAAATCTGTTCGTACCCTTTTCGGGCACTGACATTGCGGTGCCCTTCAACAATGGCCTCCAATGCCGGACGAAGCAGAATGTCAAGGGCATCATTGCTGATCTCTTCCAGAGAATTGTAATAGGTATATATAGTGGTACGGGATACGCAGGACCGTCTGGCGACATCCTGAATCGTGATTTTTCGAGAGGATTTGAGATCTTGGAGCAGGCTGATGTATCCCTGCACAATCTGCGCCTGCGCTTTTTTCGGTCTCATATTCAACTCCTCCTCTCTGCTCTCATTTTAGGAATTATTTGATTTTAATACAAGGAGGAAATGAAATGGAGTATCAGAACAACTACCCCTATGTGTTCATCCACGGACTGGGCGGCTGGGGTGATCAGGACCTCATGAACAAAGTCTGGCCCTATTAGGGAGTCGGCAAAAAAATCTTGTGAATCATCTGCGGAAGCTTGGTTACGAGATCTATCTGCTATCCTGCGGACTTGTCAACAGCGCCGGGGACCGGGCATATATCATCTGGGCCTATCTGTTCGGCGGAACCGTCGATTTCGGAAAAGCCCATTCGGAAAAATATCATACAGTCCGCTTTGGACATACATTTGAACATGGTGTTCTGGAAGGTCTCGGCAAAACCGATGCACATAAAAAAGTCAACTTGGTCGGCCATTCCTTCGGAGGCCCGACCGTCAAAATGATCAATCAGCTCTTCATGGACGGTTCCGAGGAAGAGCGTGCTGTCACGCCGCCTGAGGAGCTCTCTCCTCTTTTCGCCGGCGGACATGCCAATCTGATCCACACCATTACCACTCTGGATAGCGACAACAACGGTACGACCGTCTGTGACTGGGCAGAAGAAAACAAACATCTGCTGACACTGGTGAATTATCTCATAGCTGGTTTTATTGCCGCCGTGGGAGAAACGCCGCTCATGAAACTGTACGGTATGCACGCGGAGCAGTGGGGTCTGATGCCGGACACATCGACGCTGAAAAAATATCGTCTGGTTAATCTTTTTCGGAAACGGAAGGAAATTGCAAATTTTGCAAATCCGAATTACGTTGAAAACAATATCATGCAGGAGATGCGCGTAAAAATTGTAGAAGAGATTATTAACCCCAAGCAGCGGCCGGATGCGCACATCTACTATTTCTGCCAGCGTGCGGATACTTTAAAGCCATTTATCGGCAATCGCCGTCGTCCGCACTTGAAAATGTTTTTCTTCTGCTTCCTCTCCGGCCTTGTAGAGGGAGTCTATGCGCCAAAGTTTTTGAAAAAATACGGACTCGGAAGCGACCCAGACTGGTTCCGCGGAGATGGATTCGTCAATCTGCCGGCCCAGGGCAACCCGTTTAACGCCCCGGGCGAAGAGGCGGAACTGGACTTTGATCGCACCTACAAGGCCGGAATCTGTTATAAGATGCCGCCGGTCCACGCTGACCACGTCTATTGGATGGGAATCACCGGATCGAAAGAGGACGACCGGTTTGCACTGTTTGAAAAGATGATGAAGCTTTACCGGACACTTCCGGATGGCTAACCTATTCTCTTTCAAAAGGAGGTTTGCATATGGAAATCAAAATGGAACTCACGCCGGAGCAGCAGGAGATTCTGAACGGCTCTGAGGGTGAGACGATGGCCAAGGTCTTTGAGACTCTGGTCCGCTACGGCGAGATCTTCGGCGCCACAAAAATGGTGCCGGTGACAAGCCGCTATGGGCACCTGGTACTCAGCTTCGGCGCATTCTTCCTGGGCGCTGAGTTCGATCTCTACCAGAAGCTCATCGATGAGGGCTGTCTCTCAAAGCAGAAGTTCACGGTGGATCCGCGGCCCTATGACCCGAAGGTTCCCCAGAACGCCATCGAAAAGCTCTCAACGAAAGTCATCTATGGGCAGCAGCGCCGCTATGACAGGGAGCTGAAAAAACTCGGCATTCTGAACGAAGATGCCTATACCTGCACCTGCTATCTGCCGGAGGTTGGCAATACGCCGAACGAAGGGGAAGTCCTCTCCTGGGCGGAATCCTCCGCTGTCGTCTACGCCAACAGCGTGCTCGGTGCACGGTGCAACCGCAATTCCGGTGTGCTGGAATTGTTTGGATCGATTGCGGGGTATGTCCCCTACTTCGGCCTGCTGATGGATGAGAACCGGAAGGCCGACTGGGTCATTGAGCTCAGGACCACGAAAAAGCCCGATGCGCAGCTGCTTGGCTCCGCTATCGGCATGAAGGTCATGGAGGACGTCCCCTACGTCATCGGACTGGACCAATACCTCGGGAACGATCTGAACGAAGAGGCAAAAACGTATCTGAAAGATTTCGGCGCAGCCACCGCATCCAACGGTGCCGTCGGCCTGTACCACATCGACGGTCTGACGCCGGAGGCAAAGCGGCTCGGACGAGATCTGATCAAGCCTGATGCGAAAACCTATGTCATTGATGACGCAGAACTGCAGCGGGTCAAGGGCAACTATCCGGTCATCTGGAAGAATCCGAATGCGAAACCGGCGATGTGCTTCCTCGGATGTCCCCATATGACCAAGCAGCAGCTGATCGACTGGACCGAGAAGCTGGAGGCGGGATTAAAGGCATCAGGCCGAAAGAAAGTTTCGGTTCCAACAGTCTTTACCACCTCGATGCCGGTGAAAAAGGCCTTTGAGGAGACCGAATACGCGAAGAAGCTCAGGAAAATGGGCGTCGTCGTCAGCTTCATCTGCCCGCTGATGTACATGGACAATCCGCTGAACGCGAGAAAGAACGTCATCACGAGTTCCAACAAGCTGCGTACGTACACGACGTCGCGTTTCTACTCCAACGACGAAATTCTGGATATCCTGACCAAGGGGGTGGACTGAATGCGGTTTAAGAAGAAAAAAGCGGAATCCCGCACGTTCCAAGGGCGCGTCATCGTCCCCGGAGAGCTCACGGTGGAAGCGGTCGTCACCCACAACGGGTTCAATACGCTTGCCAGCATGCAGCTGATGTCCATTCAGCCGAAAACCCGCTGCAACGACCAGAGCAACCCGGATCTCTACAACAAAATCCTGCAGAACAAGGCCCTGTGCCTGCCACAGACCATCGGATCTACGACGGGCGGCATGTTCCTGTACTCCGCCGTCAAAGCCGGCAAGGCCCCTGCCTGCCTCCTCTTCTCCCTCGATATCGATTCTCTGGCAGCCGCGGGCGCTGTCCTCTCCCAGGTCTGGGCCCCGGAAACCCCGATGCCCACGATCGATCGACTGGGCGACGACTTCCTGAACTATGTCGAGGACGGCGACAAAGTGACCATTCATACCGATGGAACTGTCGTCGTTGAAAAATGAAAGGATAATTCCAATGAAAGAAGAATACAGACCGTTATTCACTCCGTGGAAAATCGGCAATGTCGAAATAAAAAACCGCATTGTTCTGGCCCCGATGGGCGGAACCTGCATCTTCGGCTGGACCGAGCCCAACCACTTCGATAAAGAGGCTGCAAAGCTGCTTGGCACCATTGCCGAGAACAACTGCGGGCTGATCATTCCCGGCATTGCACCGGTCAAAGATATCATTGGCGGCGCATGGCTGTATCAGCACAAGTGGAAGTTTGCGCAGCTGAAAAAATTCATGGCCCAGGTCCATGCCACCGGCGCAAAAATGTTCGTACAGATGACCGCCGGGTTCGGCCGTTCCATGGCACTCAGCGCTATGATGACCACAATGATCAATAACAAGTTTATCGGCACCATAGCCAAGCCATTTATGGATCCGGAGTATCTGACCACCGCCCCGTCCCCTCTTCCAAACCGCTGGGCGGAAGATATTACGACCAAAGAGATGACCAAAGAGCAGATTGACAAGATCATCTATGCATTTGCGGAGACTGCCCGTCTCTGTAAGGAGGCCAACGTCGACGGCGTCGAAGTCCACGCTGTCCATGAGGGCTATCTGCTGGATCAGTTCACACTCCCGTACACCAACCACCGCACAGATGAATACGGAGGATCCTTCGAGAACCGCTACCGGTTCCCGATTGAGATCGTCAAGGCTATCAAAGAGAAATGCGGAAAAGACTTCCCGGTCTCCCTCCGCTACTCCGTCGTCTCCAAGACCATCGGCTTCCAGCAGGGCGCGGTTCCCGGACAGGATTACATCGAGGTCGGCCGTACCATGGAGGAGTCCGAAAAGGCCGCCAAGTACCTGCAGGATGCCGGCTTCGATATGCTGAACTGCGACAACGGCACCTACGATGCCTGGTACTGGGCACATCCGCCGCAGTACATGCCAGAGAACTGCAACCTTGCAGATGTCTCTCACATAAAGAAGTTTGTCGACATCCCGGTTGTCTGCGCAGGCCGCATGACGCCAAAAGCCGGTGCCAAAGCCATAGCGGACGGAGAGATTGACGCGATGGCTATAGGACGTCAGTTCCTGGCCGATCCGACCTGGGTCACCAAGCTCATTGACGACAAGCCGGAGGAAATTCTTCCCTGCATCTGCTGCCACAACGCCTGCTTTGATATGGCCAAGCACGGCAAATCCGCCTGCGATCAAGATCTGGACGATTCCATGCACATGTGCCGCTGCGCCGTCAACCCACAGACAATGCAGTCCGGCAAATACAAAATAGTTCCGACCAAACACCCGAAGAACGTCGCGGTCATCGGCGGCGGCATCGGCGGCATGGAGGCGGCGCGCGTGCTCAAGCTGCGCGGCCACAATCCGACCATCTATGAGAAATCCGACAAGCTCGGCGGCATCTTCATTGCCGCGGCCGCTCCGGATTTCAAGAGCCATGACAAACAGCTCATTGAGTGGTTTAAGCTGCAGATAAAGGAACTGGGCATCCCGGTCCAGTACAACACTGAGGTCAAGGACATCCAGTCCCTCGGTGCCGACGAGGTCATCATCGCCACCGGCGCGAAGGCCAATCACCTGCCGATTCCGGGCAATGAGAAGATCATGGGCGCCTGCGACTATCTCCTTAACGTTAAGGAGACCGGTGAAAACGTTGTCATCATCGGCGGCGGCCTGACCGGCTGTGAGATAGCGCTGGACCTCTACAACAAGGGCAAAAAGCCGGTCATCGTGGAGATGAAAGATGACCTGATGGCAGTTCCGAACCTCTGCCTGGCCAACTCGTCCTACCTCCGCGATTTCTTCAAGGCCAACCACGTCCCGGTCTACCTGAACGCAGCCACCAAAGAAGTCGGCGACGGCTATGTCCTGATCCAGGACAGCCAGATGAAGGAAACCCGGATTCCGGCGGATACCGTCATCGAGTCGGTCGGCTACAAGCCCACTCCGCTCGCCCCGAAGGGCAGACATGTCCATCTGGTCGGCGACTGCAACAAGGTCGGTAACCTGCGCACGGTCATCTGGCGCGCGTGGGATGTTGCGACGAAGATCTAAAGTAATTCGATGAGAAAGGACCTGCCGTGAGGCAGGTCCCTTTTTTGTTTATTACCAGACTTCCCGGATATTTCCCTCTCCGGTTGCAATGTTGAATCGAAGGGTTTTGGGAGTTCCGTTCTCGGTAAACTGGATGCTGAAATGATCGCTGTCTGTCATCTCCGCCAGCTGGATGCTGTAATCTTTCGGCGTGTAGATCTGCCGCAGCATTGCCATCTGCGCATCCGTGTAATCGCCGGCGTTGTCGGACATGAATAAGACGCTTCCTGCCATGTCGTTGATCTTGGCCAAAAGCATTTTCTGCTCATCCGTGAAATCTACACCATTACGAAGATAGAAGACATCGGTATCATTTGCAAAGGCTCGGCCGTCAAAGAACCGGCGGAAAATGGAATTCGTAATTCCATAGCGCGCCGAAGGTACCTCGTTGGTGACATTCAGCTTGTTGACGACGCTGCCGGTGAAGGTCGGATCCTGATCTGGTCCGATGCGGCAGGCGTCAAAGACGCCCATTGCGGAGCCGAGCGGTACGCCGCAGCCGAGGATGATATGATTCCCGCAGACTTCCCGCAGGAAGTCGCAGGCCTCTGCCATTAACTGACCGCGGGTCTTGCCGTCTCTCGGCTGCATACAGGCCGCATAGAGGAAGTCCAGCTTCACCATATCAAATTCCCAGTCATCAAAGACCGTACGGAAGATGCCGCGGAGATATTCTTTGACTTCCGGATTTGAGATATCCAGTGCATAGGCACCGCCCCATCCGGAGTTACCGAGAACCGGATGCCCGTTTTCGTCTCGCAGCAGCCAATCGCGATGGTGCCGCGCGACCTTCGAAGTAATCTGGGCCTCAAACGGCGCAAGCCACAGCCCGGCCTGGTATCCTTTCTGGTGAATTTGATCTGCGAGATATTTCATGCCATGGGGAAATTTCACAGGATTCGGGTACGTCCAGTCGCCGACAGCAGACTCATAGCCATCATCGATCTGGAAGATGGAGACCCGGTCTTTTGCGCGGTCCAGTCCGTTTAAATCCCGCAGGATGGTACGTTCGGTAATCATCTGCCCCAGATTGTACCAGGAAGTGTATCCGGTCATACGATTCACTTTTGGCCTTTGCAGATTCATAAACTGGAAGAAATAGTCATCGAAGACCTTTTCGTAATTTCCTGTCTCCTTGAACAGGTCGAAGACCAGATATTTCTGACCGGCTTTCAGCTTCAGACCGTCAATGTCCTTCGCAATAGTAAACCGGCCGTTCTGCATATCGGCCTCAAACATGGTAAATCCATTGCGCTCCGAACGCGAACCATAGAAGGTGATATCCTGGGAACCCGTCTTACGGAAATAGGTCAGGGTCCAGGAATGGAAGACGCCGGGTTCGCCATAGGATGCAAACTTATAGTCACTGTTGCAGGTTGCCATCTGCCAAGTGAGATCGGTCACCCTGGCGAGTTGAATGGCTGGCATCGTCTTATCTGTCTTGCAGTATTCCTGGGTCGTGGACCACGACTGATACCCGTTTGCGAAAAACCGGTCGCCATCTTCAAACGTCTGCTGCCTGTTCAGCGCCAGTTTTTTCATGGTGAGATCTTTCTTCGCGGTCAGATAGGCCGTCAGACCATTTGCTGTTTCGGAGACCTCCAGATGAAATGCATCATTCTGATATTGATCGGTCTTTTCCGTCTGCCCACCTACCTGCATCTCCGCACTCAGCTGGTAGGCATCCCCAAAAGCCCCCAGCAAATTTGCGCGATTCGGTGCTGCTGCCAGGCAGATCGTCGCACTGCTCACGGCACAGGTGAGCACCAGCAGCAATGCCAGCAGTTTTTTCAGTTGTTTCATTTTCGTTTTCTCCTTTTATGGACACATGTTTCTCAAGTCCATAGTAAGAGAAAATGGTTCGTTGGGCAAGGAGGAAAAAGATAGATTTACTTCTGCTCAACACCGTTATCATCGACGGTTACGGTAACTCCTCCTGTGTATGGGAATCCTATGTAAAGTACATTTTGGGAAACCAATTTATCAGAGCCATACATCATTTTTCCATATACTTGATTTGACAAAACCCTGGCTTCAATAAGATAACTATTAAATTCATCCTGTATGATTAAAGCTGAAAGCGCTTTTTTTGTTTCCAGTTCACTGCCATATTGCAATTCTATATAGTTTTTGTTGTGGAGCAAATTGTTCTTGATTATGTTAGTGAGATGCGGTTTACTATCTTCATATGTTGAAAAGTACAACCCACTATTCTTATAATAACTGGCTGAAGCATCCTGGTCATTACAGTCGGACCAATCGTCATTATCATAAGGAATAAAATCTTTTATTGTTTCTTTTGAAAAGTTGAAATAACGATGCGAAATATAATTTGTTCCATTATAAACGGAAGAATCTTCTGTAAGATCAATAGGCTCGTCACGCTGAACATCTATTAAACAATTATTGCCGTTTATTGTTACAACATTCAACATATGATAAAAATATTTATTGCTAAGTCGGAAGGAGTCCCCAACAATCTGACCTTCGATAACATAAGATTTTACTCCAAGTGCTGAAAGAAGATACTTCATAGTCAAAGCATATGCAACACTACTGCCATGATGGTTTATCAAAATATCATAAATTGTGTTGCCGGTTATAGAATAATCAACATCCTTAACAAGTTTATCATGTACAAATAACACCTTTTCATAATCCGTGCCCGTTCTGGGAGCATCCGCTAAAAATTCATTTTTCGCTTTTGTTACTTCATTGTTTTTTCCATCATTATCATTATAAGAAGTAGCATAATACATACCTGATACAGGAAGTTTAAAGAATTCTATAGCAGGATCTGAATAAATAATATTATAAAATTCAGGATGATCATTTCTAATTGCACGCACTACATGGCGCTTTGAGTCACTGTTCAGTTCTGGAACAGGAATAGAATCCTGATGATCCGAAACTCCTTCCACAATTTTGTCATAAGCACTTTTCTCAGTATCATTCAACTTGAGATAGTAGTAGCCTCTCATATAGTTATTGTCTAAAGTTTTGCCGAATATATCAGTTGGAAAAGAAAAAATAGAGGATATCACAATAATAGCCAGCAAAACCGAAGTCAAATGTTTGTTTACATTATTCAATCATTAACACCTTCTATGGTTATCCAAGATAAAATCGCTGTTACTTTTCCCAGCGTGTATTCGATATTCTCAATTTTATTTTATATTTATTAGTTTTAGGTGTTCCATTGACAAGTACATTCTCAATTTCTGCCACCCAGTTCATATCATTCCAAGTTCCAGGATCAAAAATTAATGCTGCATATGTATGATCACCTGGGTTCAAAACAATTGGTTTCTTGAAATCATTTTTTGCAGAACCACCTGTATTGATTTTTCCATCATTCGAGTAAACCTCGATTTCCGAGATGCCATTAATTGTTGCCGTTCCTTGTCCATAATATGCAGTATTAAAAAAGACACAAGCGTATCCATTTACAATAAAACAAACCACTGGCTGAAAAATCAAATTGTATTTTTCCTGCGCTGTTCGTAGAATTGGTGAGCCCACGACATAATATTCATTTTCATTGTTTTCTGGATCGAAATACTCAAAATACTCACTTTCCAGAGCTCCATAGTTAAATATTTCCCCATTTTTCCCTATAGTAGTTTTCCTTTCCGCTGCACTAATATTTGCAGACGGTTTATCTATTTCTTCCCAATGGTCCGGAAATGAACAGGAAATCAGTTTCCTTAATAACAAAATTTCAAAATCAACACAAGAGACATTCAGCAACACATCAAGAGATATTATTTGTAGTGGGTCTATAGATGCGCTGAGTATTTGATTTCCAAAGTTTTGGATCTCTGTTCTTTGAAATGCTTGTCGAAAATCATTGATCCGTTCTATTTCGGCATTGGATATATTCAATGGCCAATTAACATCTGAAAAAATTAACTTTTCAACAACAAGAAGATTCGATAAACTTGGATCATTATTAATTAAGTCCATTACCTGTTCTTTGTTAGAGTTGTCATGAAATATCTTATTAGACAACATTATCAGGTCTGTCATACCCTCTTGGTTTACTGTATATCTGGTCTTTCGATCCTCTAATTCAGGCTTAACATAATCATTGATATTACCATTCAATCCTTTTATCATATCCACTTCACTGACAATAGAACGAGTACGAGCAGCCATCGCCGACCCCGCACACCCACAGCAGAGCAGCACCGCCAGTAGCAGAGCAATACATTTTCGCAAACCCTTTTTCATATACTTCTCCCCATTTCACAAGATAGACTCACTATTATTATATCTAATAATGATATAATAATTTTGGAAAATACTTTTTATAGAAGGAGAGTGTCCCATGTTCTGCCCAAACTGCGGCACCAAGCTGCCGGATGACAATGAGGTCCGATTCTGTCCAAACTGCGGAACCTCAATTCCCGTCTCCCATCCCGAAGATTCTGCTCCCGAGAAAGCGCCTGTCGTGGCTGCTCCACCGCAGCCAAAGCCCGTTGTAGCACCTGCCGCAGCGGCATCTCGACAATCCGCCGCACAGACGACAGCGGCTCCATCCAGGTCCGCCTTCCAAAAGCCGAAAGAATACAAGAATCTGCTGACTTTTACACTGATTGATATCTTTACACTGGGTATTTATAACTACTTTATCGTCTACTACGATACAAAGTTTGCCAACTACGATGAGAGCTCGGGAAAGAAGAGCCCCCTCGGAGCCCTTCTGCTCTGCATTTTCTTCTTCCCTTACTACTGGTACTGGTTCTACAACACAGCTAAGCGCGTGGACAATATCCTCTCCGCGCGATTTGGCATTTCAAAAGACAGCGCCGTTCTCTGCCTTCTGCTGGGAATGTTTGGCTTTCCTTTTATTGCCATGCTCATCATACAAAATGACATCAATATGGCGGTAGGCGGCGTAACCGGTACATCGCCGCGGTCAACCGGGTTCGGACACTGCAGCAGCTGCGGCGCCGAAGATTTCACCGACGACCAGCCGCAATGTCCGCACTGCGGAACCCCATACCACAAGCCCATCACCCGCCGTGTCGGCTTCCAGGTCTTCCTGCTTCTGCTCGCATTGCTTCTGCTTATCCTCATACTAATAGCCAGTCTATAACGAAAATACCGCAGAGCCGTAAGCTCTGCGGTGTTTTTTACATAAGTTCCCGCTTCCCGCGGGTGAGATGAATGGTGAAGTTTTGGGCGAGTTCCAGTACCGCCTCATAGATGAGCTCAGCACCGAGGATTAAAATGTGGTGCGCAATGTTCTCATCTGGGTCGAAAATCAGGAGAAAGGAAATACTGAAGCCAACCAGGGACTCCAGGAGCGGCCGGAGAAAGTGCCGCCTCTCCGCTATTTTTTTCAGTGCTTCATTAAATTGTCGGGAAGCCTTTATTAGACCATAGGCGCCCCAGAAGACAGCTATGGTGAAAAGTGCATTCTCCTGGTGGTACAGCAGTCCGACCCCCATAGCCAGCGAAACGATAGCCGAGGCCAGGTCACTCTCCTCCGGTTCCAGATAGTCCTTGTTCCGAATACTGGAGATCAGCAGAACGGCGCCCCGCACCAGCAGAAAGCTTCCGCAGATGGTCGGCAGAAGACCCAGAATCTGCTCCGAAAACAACAGGCAGACAAGACCGTTCAGAATCATGAACAGTGGCGTAAACTTTCGTGCGCTGCTCGGTTTGTGGGGCATGAGGACCCTCCTCTCTGTGCTTATTATACCAAAAACGAGCGTACAGATTCAGCATCTGCACGCTCGTTTTTTGAATTTCTGTTTTTATTCGGCAATCTTCGCCTCATATGCTGCCTGTGAAGAACCCGCTGTCTGCTGAACCGCAGTTTCGCCCGCATTCATCCGGGCCATGTAGCCTGCGCTCGAGTTTCTCACGTTTCCGTGCAGAGCAACGGTAAACGGAACGATTGACATTCCCAATAAGAGCAAAACGGAGAGCACAATTCCGAAGATCAGAATTCGGACCTGGCCGCCCTGGCTGCGATGTCCTGCCGCCGCGCTTCCGGTGTTGGACTCGTGGATGGATTCCATAATGGATTTGCTGGGCTGAATATTCTGAAGATTGGTATACATAGGATCAATTCCTTTCTCTATTAGGTTGTGTACAATATAATTTTGAAATGCGACCTTTATATGACCTGAAGGAAATGGCTTGGCGGAAATACCAAATTCAAAAGTCTGCCTCAGCAAACGTGGTCCAGAGTTTTAAGTCGCTTAATCCAGTTTGTTTTTGACGATATAGTTTACGGTATCCAGCACGGT
>R19__coassemble_554_pt1 | contig 16179 bp, 13 predicted proteins | sample R19__metabat2_high_PE_001 | metagenome-assembled genome bin R19
GGGCGACACGCCGGAGCGGACGTTCCGCCGCAGCCCGGACGCCGGCGTCTTCCGCAACACGCTGTCAAAGAAGTGGTACGGCATCGTTCTGCCCGTGACAAAAGATAAATTGACCGAAAAAAAAGAGGAATCGGGTACTCAGGTGGAAATCCTGGATGTCAAGGTCGCCCCGGAGCGCCTGGACGACTTTCTAGAGGAACCGGGCATCTACCCCGCCTGGCACATGAACAAGAAGAACTGGGTTGCCGTCCTGCTGGACGGCACCGTCCCGGACGAGCGCATCCTCGGCATGCTCGAGGTCAGCCGACGCTTCTCCGGCGGGAAATCCGCCTCCCGGCCGGGCGGCCGTATCGATACCTGGCTTGTCCCCGCCAATCCCAAATACTACGACATAGAAGCCGCCTTCGAGCAGTACGACGAAATCATCTGGAAGCAGAGCACAAACGTGGAAATCGGCGACATTGCGTACATGTACGTCGCCGCGCCGGTCTCGGCCATCCTGTTCAAGTGCGTCATCACACAGACCGACATCCCGTACCAGCACTTCGGCACGGTCCGCATTAAGAAGGTCATGAAAATCCGCTTCCTCGAAAAATACCGCCGGGATCAGTTCCCGCTGAAAGTCCTGAAGCAGCACGGCGTCGGCACGGTCCAGGGATGCCACGGCATGCCTGCAGAGATGGAGCAGTATATCCGGGAACACAGCTGAGATTCGGGAAATCTGCATATCTGGAAAACTCCCGACAGAAAAAGACGGCCTGCCCTCCCGGGCAGACCGCCTTTTTCTATGTTTGTTTATACGTTAATCGTTTCCTTCAGAACCAGTTTGTCCGAAGCCGGTCCGACGTACAGTGTACGCGGTCCTTTGGCGACGGTCCATTTGTCCGAAGTGCCGTCGGCGCGCTTCGTAAGCGTCTTTGCATTGGAATTCCAGTAAGACAGCTGGCGCTGGCCGATATGGACTTTTACCTTTTTCGTCTGGCCCGGTTTCAGGTTCTTGACTTTGACATAGCCGGAGAGAGCGATCGGTGAGCTCTGGATGCCGTTCGGCACCTTAGCCTGGCCGAGATAGACCTCTGCGACCTCACTGCCCTTGACCTTGCCGGTGTTCTTGACTTTGAAAGTGACATCAAAGCCGTAATCCTCACCTTTGGCGGGTTTGTTCTTTACCTTAAGATCTTTGTATTCAAACGTGGTGTAGGACAGGCCATAGCCGAAGTCGTACTCCGGTTTAATGTGGTTGACATCTAAGAATTTATAGCCGGTGTTGATGCCCTCAGCATAGGTCGTGGTTTTCGTCAGGCCGGAGCCCTGCTGATACTGGGTCGTGAAGTTGTCACCGTGCGTGATAACCGTGTCATCGTCCGAGCGCGGAATCGTAAACGCGAGCTTGCCGCTCGGGTTGACTGCGCCGGTCAGTAGATTGGCCGTGGCAATGCCGCCGCGCTGGCCGGGATAGTACATCTCGAGGACGGCGTCGACGTTGTCGACCCAATTGCGCATGACGACCGGGGAGCTGTTGTTCAGAACAACGACCACTTTTTTGCCGTTCTTGTGGGCGACAGCCGCCGTCTCGTTGATCATGTCCTCCTGCGCCTTTTCCAGCTTCATGGAGTAGTCTTCCTTCTTCGGTGCGGAGGTGGATACCATGCCGGCACCATTGATGGGAAGCGCGTATGCGAAAATTACGACTTTATCGCTCGTCTGGGCGATCTTCGCAGCTGCTGCCTGATTGGCCGCCTGCTGAGACGGGGTGACCCAGGTCAGGCTGACCTGGAGATCTTTCTGCGGGTCGCTGTACATGGCCTCGGCGTGGATCTTGTACCGCTGGCCCTTCTTCAGCTTGACCGATGCGGTCTTGATGCTCATGCCGGTGGCCGTCTGGGTAATGCCGTCCTGCCACTGCGCGCCCTGGCGCGTACCGGAGGTGGAGTTGATCTCTGCCAGCGGCGTGGTGCCGTCGGTGTCGTAGATCGTCGCCTCGGCCAGTCCGCCGATGGAGTTGTAGCCTATGATATACTCGCCGTCCTCCGGGGCCTCAATGTAGCCCTCCCAGGTATACGCCGGTTTGCTGGAGTACGGGAATGCGGAGGCGGTGCCGGGATCGGCCCGGCTGACCTTGTAGGTGCCATTCGGCTTGCCGTTGCGGAGGCCGGTGGTAAAGTTCATGACCGGATCAATTCCCGCTGTCTCGCCGTACTCATGGCCCGGCATGCCGGTCTGCGGGACTTTGGAGATGACGTCGGTAACCGGTTTGATGACGTCCATTGCGGCGCCGGCGCCCTGCATGCTCTCTGCGCTGATCATGGAACTGTGCAGAGAGTTAACCCCATAAGTGCGATTCAGTCCATGCGTCGAGCCAGTGGCATCCGTGTACAGGTACTGCGTCGGAATGATGACGCCTTTATAATCCTTGTAAGGTGTGCCGGATACGTTCTTTGCACCCAGCTGCTTCGCCAGCTCATCGTACGTGCTGGAGTTCTGCGCGATAGTTCCATAGGAACGCTCGCCGCCATAGCCGGAGACCGGATTCATGCCGGTATAGCCGACCACGCCGACCTTGTCCTTCTTGCTGAGCGGAAGTGCATTGTTTTTGTTCTTCAGCAGAACAGCTCCGGACTCCGCAACTTCCTGCGCAATGTCGCTGTTGCGGTCGGAGAGGGCCTCGAGGGCCGGCGCCGCGAGATCCACAGTGACAGAGCTGATCTTCTTCGTCCTTCCCTGTTCCTCCAGCGGCTTGCCGTCGCTGCCGACTTTGACGAGAGTCAGATAGCCAGCTCTGCCATAGGCGCGGAGAATGCGGGTGACCGACTGGTTGACCAGCTTCATGGTGTCGCCGTCGGATTTCACCTGGGACAGGACTTTGTTGTTAAAGAAGCCATACGGCATTTCAATGTCCGTGCCCTTGTCCAGGGAGTAGCCGTGGTTGCCCATGAGCCAGTCGGTAATGGTGAAGTATTTGTAGCCCCACTGGTCACGGAGTACTCCGTTCTGCAGCTCGGCATTGTTAGCAGCTGCTGTACCGTTAATGCTGTTGTACGAAGACATAACGCCCAGTGCATTGGCGTTTTTGATGGCCGTCTCGAATCCGGGCAGATAGGTCTCATGCAGTGCCTGCTCAGAGATGGCATCGTTCTCCATGCCGTCAGTATAGCCGACAAAATGCTTCAGAACGGCTATGCCGCCCTCGCTCTGCATGCCTTTGACCAGATCATCTGACAGGGAGGACAGCAGATACGGGTCCTCGCCCATCTGGTCCTTGGTCCGCGCAAACTGGGGCATGCGCTGGATATCCACCTGGGCGGAGAGCATCATGCCGCAGCCCATGGCTTTGGCCTCGGTGCTGTAGATGGTGCCGTAGAGATTTGCCATCTCCTCGTCCCACGTGGCGGCCAGCATCTCTTCCTGCGGCGGGTTCGTCGTGGGCGTAATGTAGAACAGGCCGCCCGGGCCGTCGTGCATCCGCACCTCCGGCACGCCGAACCGCGGCACACCGGGAAGACTGCCGGCGTCGCCCTCGGTCGTCCCCATGCCGCTGCCGTGGATAAACGTCCATTTTTCATCTGTGGTCATATTGTCCACAAGTGCTTTGACTTTCTCCTCTACCCGCTGCTCATTGTTATCGGGCTGCACCAGATCGGATGTATAGACATCCGGGAACCGGATCGCCGTCGCGGCGAATGCCGTCACGCCGGTCGAGAAGACCGCGAGCAGCATGGCCAGCGCCACGAGCACGGAGAGGAACCGTTTTCCAACTTTCAAATCGTTTTCCTCCTTTTTGTTCGATTTATCAATTTTATGTTAACGCTTTGTATAAAAAATTCAATTGAAAAGTTTCTTTTTTATGAAACATTTATCTTTTGACCGAATTCCAGCCTCGGCACTTTCCGTCCAGATCTTCCGGGAGCCCAGGTGGACGGAATCCGCCCCAGAGAACTTTCCGTCCACCTCAGGCCTGATTTCCGGACCAGACTTCCCCCAAAATTTGCATAAAAGAAAACCCGGCCCTCCGCAGAGGTCCGGGTTCTCGATTCCTGTGTGAAAGAATTTACTGTTTGATGTAATTGCGGATGAAGTCCTCAAGCTCTTCCTGCGTGAAGATGTGCTTAACCGGGTAGGTCGGGTTGACCTCGGCACGGCAGCGCTCGGCGATGAGCGGAATATCTTCCTCTTTGATGCAGTCAAAGCCGGTCGGGATTTCCATGCGGTCTTCCATCTCACGGACGGCGGCAATAAATGCTTTGCCTTTTGCCTCGTTCGTTGCACCGGTGATGCCGACGGCGTCGGCGAGATCGGCCAGTTTGTCATAGACATACGGTCCGAGGAGCTCGTCGGAGAAGACGTGCGGAAGGATTACGGACATGGCGAGGCCGTGCGGCACACCGTACATGCCGCCGAGACGATGGCCGATACCGTGGACATAGCCGACACCGCCGCGGGTGAAGCAGAGGCCGGCATAGTAAGAGGCGAGCAGCATCTTGCCGCGGGCCTCGAGGTTGGTCGGGTCGTTGTAAGCGGTCTCAAGATACTCGAAAATGAGCTTGACGGCTTTGACGCCGTAGTCATTGAATTTCTTGTCGTTGTACCAGATATTGGTGTAGCCCTCGATGGCATGGGTCAGGGCATCCAGGCCGGTGGTGGAAGTGACCTTGCCCGGGAGACCGACGGTCAGTTTCGGGTCAAGAACAGCATATTTAGCGCGGATGAACGGGTCCATGATGGGGAACTTGTCGTGGGTCTGGGCATCGGTGATGACCGCGGCAATCGTGGTCTCAGAACCAGTTCCGGCAGTGGTCGGGACGGCGTACAGGGTCGGGGGAAGCAGGCCCTTCATCTTCAGGGATGGCATGGTGACCATCAGAAGGCCTTTCATGCGTTTGACCGGACGAGACGGACGCCAGACGCGTGCCATGATGCCCTTGGCGCAATCCATGGAGGAACCGCCGCCGACGGCGATCAGACAGTCGCAGCCGTTGTCATTGTAGACCTTCAGGCCGGCCTCGACGTTTTCGACAGTCGGGTTCGGCTGAACATCACAGAAGTCGGCATACGGAACACCGTCTGCTTTCAGCTGCTCATGCAGGCCGTCGAGAAGGCCGATCTTCATGAGGTTGCCGTCTGTGACGATAAGCGGTTTGTTCTTGCTGTCCTTTTTCAGGACGCCGGGAACTTTGCGGATGGCATCCGGGCCATCGATGACCGTCGGATCCGGGAAAAACCAGCCCCAGAGATACAGGAACGGGGTGGCGGCGGCCTCAAAAGCGCGGTAGCCGACCTTTTTGACGTCAAAAATGAGTTCGTCTTTTGTCATAATATGTCCTTTCCCCCACACAGACCATGGGTGATTCAAATTGTCTATCAAATAACAATTGTAGTGAATCTTCACTCATTTATCAAGGCGTTTTCCGAAAACTATTGTTTGAATCTTACAAACAACCGGTATCATTCCGCTGTCTGCAGGGTTGGCGACGTGTCATCTTTACGCAGTTTCCGGAGCATCAGGAAGTAGGCGGCGACAAGACCGATGTCGCTGACCGCCCAACTCATCGGGTAGACCATCATCAAATAGTTGAACGTATGGTGCGTCCGGAAGAAGGTGTAGACGTAGAGAATCCGGAAGCCGCAGACGCCGATCAGGATGATCAGGGCCGGGGTCAGGGAATGGCCGTAGCCCCGCATGGCTCCGGAGATGCCCTCCAGGAAGACGTTGACAACTTCCGATCCCGCAATCCAGCGCAGGCGGATGGCACCGTAGTGGATGACGGCGGGATCACTGTTGAAGAAACGGATGAGCTGCGGCGCCAGGACGATAAACAGCGCCGAGACGATAAGGACAATTCCCATATCCTGGAGCAGAGAGATGCGGACGGTTTTCCGGCAGCGGTCCATTTTCCCGGCGCCGTAGTTCTGGGAGACAAATGTGGTATTGGCCTGTCCGAAGGCATTGACCAGGTAATAGACCATGATTTCCAGATTGAAGGCCGCGGAGGAGGCCGCCATGACATCGGCGCCCAGACTGTTGACCGCGGACTGGATGACGATGTTGGACAGGGAAAACAGCATACCCTGCAGGCCGGATGGAAGTCCGACGCGGAGCATGCCGCCGACGACGCGGCGGTCGATCCGGATTTTCCGGATATCCAGATGCAGCACGCCCTTTTCCCGGCACAGCAGAACGAACATGATGGCGCTGCTGACCAGGTTGGAGATAACCGTGGCAATGGCGACGCCGTCTGCATCCATGTGCAGGACAATGACAAAGAACAGGTTCAGGAAGACATTGAGCACGCCGGCAATGGCAAGGCAGATAAGCGGCGTGCGCGTGTTGCCCTGGCTGCGGAAAATGGCGGACTCAAAATTGTAGAGCATGATAACCGGCATGCCGGCGAGATAGATGCGCAGGTAGGCCTCTGCCATGGGGAAGACCGAGGCAGGAACCCCCATAGCCCGCAGAATGGGCCCGGCGACGCACTCGCCGATGGCCGTGACCAGCAGGCCGCTGATGAGCGCCAGTGCGACGGCAGTATGAACGCCGCGGCGGATCTTTTCGGTATCTCCCTGGCCCGTGAATCGCGCAATGACGATGTTGGCGCCGAGAGAGATGCCCATGAAGAGGGAAACCAGCAGATTGATGATGGAACTGTTGCTTCCCACAGCCGCCATGGCGTACTTGTTGGCGAACTGGCCGACGACCGCGACATCTGCGGCGTTGAACAGCTGCTGCAGAATGCCCGTAAATGCCAGCGGCAGGGCGAAGGTGAAGATCTTCTTTCCCAGCGGGCCATGGGTCATATCGATGGTTTTACTCAAGAACGATGCACTCCTAACAGATCGATCTGTACAATTTCAGTTGGATTATTCAGACGGGGAATCAGCGGCCGTGCGGTGTTGGACAGACCGGCCCCGACGACCATGTTACCATAGATTCCGTGGACATACTTGGCGAAAAGGCCCTGTTCCGGGGCAAAGAGCCCCCGGCCGTCCGGCAGACGGATCTGGCCCCCGTGGACGTGGCCGGCGAGAATCAGGTCAATCTGCCGGTTCCGCAGCATCGGCCCTTCGAAGAAATACTCCGGCTCGTGGGTCATCAGGATGCGGTAGCCTTCCTGCTGCTCGAACCCGTCGATCCAGCGGTCGTCGGTGTACGGCGTGTATCCCCCGATGCACAGACCGTCGAAAAACGCCCAGCTGTTGTCCAGCAGGGTGACGCCTGTGGACCGGAAATCCGCAGCCGAGAGCACCGGGAACTTGACCTCATGATTGCCGTACGAAAAGAACGTCGGCGCAATGGCGACGCATTCCCGTAGAAACGGCTGAACCCGGCGGTACGTTTTTCGGTGGCGATCCACGAGATCGCCCACGATGAGGATGAGGTCCGGGTCCGCGGCCCGGGTCCGCTCCACAATGCGGCTGTATGGCACGTTGTGGTAGTCGGAGAGCATTACAATACGGAGGTTCCGGTCAAGCTTCCCGGTCTCAAACTGATATTTTGTCAGCACCATGCAGGTCGCCTCCCTGTACAATGTTCCGGGCGCGGAAGGCCCGGTTCATGGCGTTCAGCACGCCGCGTTTGTTGCCGCTCCACTGCGGCGCAATCAAAATGCGTTTCGGCCCGTCCCCGGTCAGCCGGTGGATGACGATGTCGGGCGGGATCCGCGGCAGAAGCCGGCAGAGGATGTCGATGTACGCCTCCTCCGTCAGAACCTCAAAGGCGCCGGCCTCATACTCCTCCGCGAGATCGGTCCCCCGGAGCACGTGCAGCAGCTGCAGCTTGAGCCCCCAGGTGCCGCAGCGGCAGGCGAAATCTACGCTGGCCGCCATGTCTTCAAAGGACTCCCCCGGCAGACCGAGGATGACGTGCGTCACCACTTTCACGCCGATGGCGTTCAGCTTCTGTACGGCCTCTTCGTAGACGCAGTTGGGGTAGCCCCGGCGGACATTCGCCGCCGTCGCCTCATTGGAGGTCTGGAGCCCCAGCTCCACCCATACCGGCTTGACGCGATTCAAATCCTGCAGCATACGCATGACTTCCGGCCCCAGACAGTCGGGCCGTGTGGCAATGGAGAGAATCAAAATGTCCGGCCGCGCAATGGCCGCCTCATAGATACTGCGGAGCCTTGTCAGGTCCCCATATGTTCCCGTATAGCTCTGGTAATAGGCAATATAGGCATCTTCTGAAGTTTTGCGCCGGACCCGGGCTTTGGCGCGGTCAATGTCGGTCTCCGCGAAGTCGCCGGACCCGCCGGCGGAGCAGAACGTACAGCCGCCGAAGCCGAGCGTCCCGTCCCGGTTCGGACAGGTCTCGGAGGCGGAAAGAGCCAGTTTATATACTTTTCTGCCGTACTTTTCCCGCAAATATTGGTTCAGCGAGTAATATTGCATCCGCTTTCTCCTTTTCAGCCCGGAAAAACTTCTTTATAATAGAGAGTATTCTTATTATATAATCTGCGTCAATCTTTTGACAGGAGGACTTTCCATGAAAATGCACCGGCGGCTGCCCGCCCTGCTGCTGTCCCTTCTGCTCCTGCTGGCCACACTGGCCGGCACGGCAGTTCCCGCGCTTGCGGCGGACGACAGCGGCTCCCAAAAGAAGACCCTGGTCATGGCCTGTTCCGCCGATTTCCCGCCCTACGAGTACAAGGAGGGCGACGAAATTGTCGGTATCGACCCGACTATTGCCCACGCCGTCGCCGACAAACTCGGCATGAAGCTGGAAATCGTCGACGTCAGTTTCGACTCCGTCCTGGCCGGAGTGCAGTCCGGCAAGTACGACATCGGCATGTCCGGCATCACCGTCAACGAGGACCGGAAGAAGAGTGTCAATTTCACCGTCCCCTACACAACCTCCGAGCAGGCGGTTGTTGTCAAGAAGGGCAGCAAAATCCACTCACTGGATGACTGCTATACCGTCAGTGCATCCGGGAAGAAAGTCACCAAACCGGACGTCATGATCGGCGTCCAGACCGGCACCACGGGCCAGCTCTACTCCGATGAGACCCCCGCCAATGGCGGTTTTGGGTCGGACCACGTCACCAAATACAAATATGGAACCGATGCGGTCCAGGCCCTGAAAGTCGGAAAAGTAGACGCCGTTATTATCGACGGTCTTACCGCAAAGAGCTTTGTCTCCTCCAACCCTGAGCTGAAGCTGCTCAGCGCGCCTTATGTCACTGAACAGTACTCCATTGCCGTCAACAAAAACGACACCGAGCTTCTGAACAAACTCAACGGTGCGCTGCAGGAGGTCATCGACTCCGGCCTCGTGGAGAAAGCCACCCGGAAGTATTCGGACGCCCTGGCACAGAAGGGCGAGAGCGCCAACGCCTCCTGGTGGACCCGCGTCAAGGACCAGTTCCACCTGAACTTCGTCCAGGGCAGCCGCTGGAAATGGCTCATGCAGGGCCTCGGCCGCACGCTCATCATCACGTTTTTCGCCGCCATTCTCGGCGTCGTCATCGGCATTCTCCTCGCCGGCATCCGCACCACCTGGGACAAAAACCGGGAGACCTTCCAGAAGAAGGGCGGCTTCGGCGCCGGACTCATGCGGGTGTTAAACGCACTGGCGCAGCTGTATCTGACCATCATACGGGGAACCCCTGTGGTCGTTCAGCTGTTAATCGGCTACTTTATCATCTTTGCCGCCAGCAACAATGAAATCGTCATTGCGGTCCTCGTATTCGGCATGAACTCCGGTGCCTATGTCGCCGAGATCTTCCGCTCCGGCATCATGGCCATCGACAACGGGCAGTTCGAGGCCGGCCGCTCGCTGGGCTTCAACTACATTCAGACCATGCGGTATATCATCATCCCGCAGATGTTCAAAGTTGTGCTGCCCACCCTGCTCAACGAATTCATCTCTCTGCTGAAAGAGACCTCCGTCGCCGGTTATGTCGGCATTGTCGACCTCACCAAGGCCGGCGACCTGATCCGCGGCCAGACCTTCTCGGCGTTCATGCCGCTGATTGCTGTCGCGCTGATCTACCTGGTCATCGTCCTCATCTTCAGCAGTCTGGTCAAACGTCTGGAAAGGAGGCTGAGAAGCAGTGACCGATGAAACCCTGATCCGCATCGACGGCCTGGAGAAGCAGTACCCTAACGGCTTCAAAGCCCTGAATGGCATTACCACCGATATCCGCCGCGGCGAGGTGGTCGTCGTCATCGGGCCCTCCGGTTCCGGCAAATCGACCTTTCTGCGCTGCCTCAACCTGCTGGAGCTGCCCACCGGCGGCACCATCACAGTGGATGGCGCCGATATCACGGACAAACATGCAGACATCAACGCCTACCGCCAAAAGATGGGCATGGTGTTCCAGCACTTCAACCTGTTTCCGAACATGACCATCCTGCGCAACATGACGCTCGCTCCCGTCAAGCTCAAGGGCATGTCCAAGAAAGAGGCCGGGGAGAAAGCCCGCGGCCTGCTGCGCCGGGTCGGTCTGGAGGACCGGGCGGACTCCTACCCCTCTCAGCTCTCCGGCGGCCAGCAGCAGCGCATCGCCATCGTCCGCGCCCTCTGCATGGACCCGGAAGTCATGCTCTTCGACGAGCCCACCTCCGCGCTCGATCCGGAGATGGTCGGCGAAGTACTGGATGTCATGAAACAGCTGGCCAAAGAGGGCATGACCATGGTCACGGTCACCCATGAGATGGGCTTCGCCCGGGACGTCGCCGACCGCATCCTGTTCATCGACGAGGGACAGATCGTCGAACAGGGCCCGCCGGAGCAGATTTTCGAACACCCGAAAGCCGAACGGCTGCAGACCTTTTTGAAGCAGATTCGGTAGGAGACGCGGGAGCGCAGTTAGCATCTTCTGATTGCCCAAAATCGGTAGTTTGGTGTAGATTTTTCTACACCAAACCCGATTTTTTTATTGGTTAGAAGATACTTACCGATCAGGAACAGCGCTTTGATCAAAACTTTTTTCTTCCCACACTGCATCTTCTAGGTACCGAACAGAAAGAAGGAGGAATTTCAATTATGAAATCCATTGCAAAGAAACTATTTGCCGTCCTGCTGACGCTGGCCATGTGCGCTGCACTTGCGTTCCCGACACTGGCGGCGGGAAATCTCTCGTCCTATGACTTCTTCAAGAGCCAGGGGTCCAAAAAGGCCATGGAAATCCTGGACAACTCGAAGTTCAAGTCCTATACCCACCGCGGTGAGGCGAATGACGCCACGAACCTGCAGAACATGTACGCTGCGCTCGACGCAATTGACAAGACCAACGCATACCGTGCCACGGAGGGACTTCCGGCGCTGAAAGTCTCCGATACCTATATGGCCATGGCACAGGTGAATGCAAATGCATCCAGCCGCACGATGAACCACACGATGGAGTTCGTCAACCAGTACAGCGTACTGGACTGTCTTTACTGGTCCAGCAATAAACGTCCTGCTTCGGCTGCATCGGACAGCTGGTACGCAGAGAAAAACGGCAGCGGTGAAAAAGGCCACTATGAGACCATGATGGGCCGCAACTCCGGCATCAACAGCACGGTCACCGGCGCCGCAGAATGCATCAGCACCGGCAGCTCGTTCCCGTTCTGCGTCAACGAGACCTTCGGTACCGATCAGTTCAATGAGAAGACCTATACTGTCGCCCAGTACCGCGACCGCCTGGCCGCCTACATGCAGCAGAACGGAATCAGCCTTCCCGCCTGAATTTCATACGCAGTATTGCCGCTGTCTCCGGACAGCGGCTTTTTTATTTTTTCGGCTGAATCGCGAAAACTTTTTTGTGCCCTGTGTACATCCACTCTCTGAAATTCGAAGGAGGAGGAAATCTCAATGAAAGCAATTATTCGTCATTCACTCGCATTGCTCCTGATGCTTGCAATGTGCTTCTCCATTGCGGTTCCGGCTGCCGCCTCGGAGACGAGGTCTTCGTACGACTTTTTCAGGAGCGTCGGTGCCGCCAAGGCGATGGAAATTCTGGACACGTCAGAATTCAAATCCTATACCCACAGGGGCGCCGCAAACGATGCGACGAACCTGCAGAACATGCTCGATTCGCTTAATGTCATTGATAAGACAAATCAGTACCGGGCCACAGAAGGACTTCCGGCACTGAAAGTATCCGATACGTATATGGCCATGGCACAGATCAATGCCAATTATGCTGCCTACACAATAAAAACGCAGAATAAATTGATTCACACAAAGGAATGGCTCTATTCCAACCATGTTCTTGACAATCTTGCCTCTCAGGGCGGAACCGGCTATGTGCCCAATGCGGCTGACGCAGCAGCAGGCTGGTATGCGGAAAAGAATAACAACGGCGAGAAAGGTCATTACCTGACTATGATGGGACGCAATTCCGGTGTGAATTCCACCATTTCCGGCAGCGCCATGACCCTCAATCCATTTGTCGTCAATGAAACCTTCGGAGCCGACCAGTTCAATGAGAGAACCTATACTGTCTCCCAGTACCGCCAGCGCCTGAAAAAATACATGAACAATCAGGGCTCTGGCACAACGGCGCCGAAAAAGCAGAACAGCTCTGAGGTTATGACGTACACCCAGTCCAAGCCGATTATGGCAGACTCAATGGGAATTGGCGCGCCGCTCTTTTTGAATTCCAGCACAGCGCTTCTCGCAGTTCCGACCAATGGAAAATTTGAGATTACGGTCAATGGCCTGGAAGTCTACAACGGCAAGCTCAAAATCACGCTGAACATCCTGAACGGCAAGCGAGATATGTACATTAAAGGTCTCCGGAATCTTAAATTCTACAACGGCGATGGAAATGTGTTCTTCACGATTCCTTATCTCAACGCCAACAACTATAAATCCCTTTATTTGGCAACCAATGAAACTCTTATCTATTATTACTCGGGGAACTATAACTTCGGAAAAATCAACCGCTGCGGCGTCACCTGCACCATGGAATATACATATGCATAATTTAGGGAGGAAGCTGCAGTGAAAAAATTGATTTCTGTTCTGATGGCACTGCTGCTCTGTGCAGCTCTGGCGCTGCCGGCTATGGCAGAAGGCCATGACCCGTTTAATGATGACCCGGACCAATCCTTTTTTACGGAGGATGTAAACAATCTCATTGAAAAAGTCTATGAGGAAGACTATGAAGAATATCAGGAAGCCTATGATGCTGACAGCAGCACCAAATATCAGCCGCTCGACTGCGGACCCTGGCTTTCCGTAAATGTATTAACCGCACTGGACGCCGCTCCCAGCCTGAATCAGGCACGCAAAGCGGCCGGAAATCCGGAATTCCGGATTTCCAACGTTCTGCAGACGATCGCTGTACTTGAGACAGCGGAGGCCGACCGCGACTATCCGAGAACCGGAAGCGTTCCGGACATGTCAGACGAAGAAGAGAACTATAACGCCACGATTCTTGTAAAGAAGCTGCCGAAGAACCAGAAGCCGGCCGGATACATGAAGACCTGGCTCAAGTCTTCGGAGGGGAAGAAAATCGTGAACAGCGGCGACCTGACCTCCATGGGCCTCGCCTATGATCCGTACACGAATCTCTTCACCATGGTTTTCGGGGAGAGCCGGTCCGATGAACAGACCAAGACCGTCCAGCAGTTCCGAAACTACCTGAATAACACGCTCAGCCCCAACTACAACGGATGAGTTACGAGTACCTGACATCGCCATATTGAACTTCAGGCCCGGATTTTGAGGATTTTTCCGGTACCGGGCGGCTGAATACAAAAAATCGGTACCAAGAATTTAGTCACAGCATAGCTGATGCTCAAAATTCCCGGTACCGATTTCTAATATAGAATTGTAAGGTACTTTTGCGTCCCTCAGTGTTTATACACCCGCGGAACCCGCTTGTTGATGTCGCAGACGAATTCATAATTGAACCGCCCGCAGAGGGCGGAGAGATCTTCGACGCGGATTTCGTCGTCCCCCTGACGGCCGACCAGGACGACCTCGTCCCCAATTTGGACATTCTCCAGGTCCGAGACATCTGCCATAAACTGGTCCATGCAGACCCGTCCAACGATGGGGCAGCGTTTGCCCTGGATGAGCACATAGCCTTTGTTGGAGAGAAGGCGCGGATAGCCGTCGGCGTAGCCCACCGGAATGGTGGCAATCGTGGTCTCCGGCTTCGTTGTCGTATAAGTGGAACCATAGCCTACCGTAAAGCCCGGGCCCACCGTCTTCAGATGGGCAATGTGGCTGACCAGGCTCATGGCGGGGCGGAGATCCAGGTTGGCGGGATTCACCTCGTCGCTCGGCAGCAGACCATAGATGGTGATGCCCAGCCGAACCATATCCAGATAATCATCGGTCCCCTCCATGACCGTCGCAGAGTTGCACATGTGGCGAATGGGGAAATGGCAGCCAGCTCTGGAAAGCTTCTGCGTGAAGTCCAGGAATTTGGCAATTTGACGATTGCGGGACGTCTTGTCTGCGCAGTCGGCACAGGCAAAGTGTGTGAAGACGCCTTCCGGTTCGATATCCTTCAGCGTAAAAATTTGTTTGATTTCCTCCACGCTCTCTTCGTTCGGCTGAACCCTATGCGGCCCATTCCGGTATCGACGGCGACATGAATTTTTGCCGGCATATCCAGCTCGTGGGCGGCCTTGTCAATTTGCGCGGCAAGCTCATAGGAGGATACCGGCATGGCGATGTCGTGGGAAATGGCCCGCTTCCACTCATCCGGGAACACATGGCCGAGCACCAGAATGGGCTTCTCCAGACCGCTGGTGCGGAGCTCCACGCCCTCTTCGACGGTGGCGACGGCAAATCCGTACACGCCGATGCCGCTGAGCATCTGGGCAACCTGGACTGCGCCGTGTCCATAGGCGTCCGCTTTGACGACAGCCATAGACTTGACGTCCGGCCCCACCTTTTTCATGGATTCGCGGACGTTGTGGCAGATGGCCTCGAGGTCAATCTGTGCATAAACTCTCTGGGGTTTCATAATTATCACCTGTATTACTCAATATGGTATAATTTTAGTCCCAAACACCCTCCGTTGCAATGAAAGGAGCAGGTAAAGTTGAAACCGGTTGCCATTCTACACACCAATCTCAAAGGCAAATTCGGGCTGCCCCGCCAGGGCACCGTCAATCCCGGCCTGCGCAGCACCGTCGTGCTGGAGCCGGAATACCGCAATCCAGATGCGTTCCGCGGTCTCTCGGACTTTTCGCATATCTGGCTCATCTGGGAATTCTCCGATGTCATTGCAAAGCGGGAGCAGGCGAAAGAGCCCTATACCTTCTCCCCTACCGTCCGGCCGCCGCGGCTGGGCGGGAACCGGCGCCTCGGCGTGTTCGCCACCCGGTCGCCGAATCGCCCGAACCCCATCGGCATCAGCGCGGTAAAGCTGGAGGAAGTGCGGCTGGAAGGGTCCGACGGGCCGACCCTCGTGGTCTCCGGGGCCGACCTCATGGACGGCACCCCTATTCTGGATATCAAACCGTATATTCCGTACAGCGACAGCATCCCGGACGCCGCCGAAGGGTTCACCGCGGGCCTCTCGGACCTGAGCCTGCACGTGGAGTTCCCGAAACCGCTGCTGAATCGCGTCCCGGAAGAGAACCGGGAGGAACTCCTCGGCATCCTGTCCCACGACCCAAGGCCGCAGTACCAGCGGGATCCATCGCGTATTTACGGCCTCTCCTATTTGAATTTTGACGTCAAGTTCCGCATAGAAGGCGACGTCCTCACGGTGGTAGATCTGATATGAAAAAACGCAAACACATTGTCTTCACCGGCCGCGTCCAGGCCGTGGGCTTTCGCTGGACCGCCTGCAATCTGGCCAGGGACCGCGGCCTCACCGGCTGGGTCCGCAACGAGTACGACGGGTCCGTGACCATGGAGGTCCAGGGAGAACAGGAGGATATCGACTGGATGGTCGAGCGGCTCATGACGGACCGCTACATCCGCATCGACAATTTAGATGTCTCCTCCCGGCCGCTGTCTGAGCGCGAAACCGGGTTTGAGGTGAGGTACTGAAGTACCAGTTGGCTTGTATCTAAGAAACAGGTACCGGGATTTTTAATCATAAGTCAAGTTCTGATCAACTTCCTGGTACCTTCTTTTTATATGCGGCAGTCCGGTACCAGAAAAGGCCTCAGAAGCCGGGCCTAAACTCCAAATGAGCGGAATCCGGTACCATTTGACGCACTGACAAGGACCGCTGCAGGCCATCCTGCAGCGGTCCTAAAACTTTATTTCAGCAAAAAGTACTCCAC
>R19__coassemble_570_pt1 | contig 15822 bp, 17 predicted proteins | sample R19__metabat2_high_PE_001 | metagenome-assembled genome bin R19
CCTGCATACGCTCGGCCAGTGTAAAGCTCTTCCCGCCCGGTGCGGCACAGACATCGAATACCGTTTCACCGGGCTGGGGATCCATCCGAGCACAGCATAGCTGGGACGAGGCATCCTGAACATGGAACAGTCCATCCTGGAACGACTGCAGCCGCTCGACAGAACCCGCTTTTTTCAGGACCAGGGCGTCCTCTACGAGAGGATGCGGTTCGGAAGCCACCCCCTCCTCTGCCAGAATTCTGCGGAGCGATGCCGAATCGGTTCGGCAGGTATTGACCCGGATCGTCAGAGACTCTGCCCCCAGGCCGTGTTCCAGGATGCCGACCGCGGCCTCCTCGCCGTAAGTCCGGACAAAGAGCTGAACCAGCTCCTCCGGACAGGAGTACTGCACAGAGAGGCGGTGAAGCGGATGCGACGAATCGGGCAGCACAAGTCCTTCCGCCGCAATTTTTCGGAGTACGGCGTTGACCAGACCGGCCGCATAGGCGGCTCCGTTTTTGCGGACCAGCCGAACGCTCTCATTGACCGCCGCGTGATCCGGAATACGGTCCAGAAAAAGGATCTGATAGGACCCCAGCAGAAGTGCCGCATGGACATTCGGCTTAAGTTTCCGCAGGGGCTGCCGCAGACAGCGGCTCAACTGATCATCCAGCGTCAGGCGGCGCTCTGTGGTGCCGTAGACCAGCTCCGTGCAGAGCGCCCGGTCCGCCGGATTCATCTGGTTTTTCCGCAGTGCGGCATTTAATGCCAGATTGGAATAGGAGCCGTCACGGAGCATTTTTACCAGCACCTCAAAGGCGAGCTGTCTTCCGTCTTTGATAGGACATTCCTCCCGAAAATGGAACAAAACGGCTCCCGAAGACGAGAGCCGTCAAAAAAATCTGTTTAATCTTCTCTGCGGGCGCCCAGGAACAGGACGATAAGCCGCAGAAGATCGGCCAGGGCGGCGGCAACCGCTACCACATAGGTCATAGCTGCAGCTACAAGAACCTGCCGCGCGCCGCGGCGTTCCCGGTCTCCCAGCAGCCCGGTTTTCTGGATAACTTTCAGAGCGCGCCGGCTCGCGTTGAATTCGACGGGCAGCGTGGCAAACTGAAAGACTGCAATAAAGCCATAGAAGGCAAGGCCAATGAGGATAAGCTCCGTCCCGATATGGTTGGGGATGAACATGCCGACCAGTGCCAGCGGAATACCGAGATGGGACCCCAGATTGCAGACCGGGATCAGCGCATTGCGGAGCTTGATGGGCACATAGCCCTGTGCATGCTGGGCCGCATGGCCCGCCTCATGGCACGCCACGCCAATGGCGGCAATGGATGTGTGTCCGTAGGTACTCTGCGAAAGGCTAATGATATTGCTGCGCGGATCGTAGTTATCTGTCAGCCTCCCGGAGATGGGGCGGATCTGCACATTGCGAATGCCATAGTAGTTCAGAACGGCCTGTGCAGCCTGTTCCGCCGTAAGTCCCCGGCGGCTGGGAACCCGGTCATACCGGGAATAGACAAACTTCACATGAATTTGTGCGAGAAGTGAAGCCAGAAACGCAATGACCACCAGAAAATACGCCCAGGTATAGGCGTTCAGCGTGGAGGTCAGCGCATTGACAAAGTTTTGTCCCATAGATGTTATGCTTTCTGCGCATCAAACGAAGCGCCTTTTTCCACCGGGTGACCCCGCAGGTAGTCCGACGCTGACATGCGACGGGAACCCAGAGGCTGAACGGTCAGCAGCTCCAGCAGTTCCCCGTCTCCGCAGACGGCAAACATGCGGTCCTTCCCGGCCATAAGCGTTCCAGGCAGACTTCCCTGCGGTGCGCGTCCTGCGCCGAGTACGGTGGAATGAATTTTAAAGGGTTTGTCCTGATAGACCGTTGAGGCGGTCGGCCAGGGATTCAGTCCGCGCACCTGATTGTGGATTTCCTGCGCGGTGCGGTTCCAGTCGATAGCGGAGTCTTTTTTGGACAGCATAGGCGCATAAGTCATCTCCGCGTCATTCTGCGGAAGCGGATGCAGCGTTCCCGCCAGCATCTGTCGAAGGGTATCGGCCAGGACATCACCGCCGAGGACGGCGAGACGGTCAAACAGTTCCCCTGCGGTCTCATTCGGGCCGATTGGAGTACTGCGTGAGAGAAGAATGTCTCCGGTGTCCAGCCCCTCATCCATCTGCATGGTGGTGACGCCGGTCTCCGTTTCCCCGTCCAGAATAACCTTGTTGATGGGGGCCGCGCCGCGATACTTTGGAAGCAGCGAGGCGTGAACGTTGATACATCCGAAGCGCGGGAAATGCAGAACTTCCGGCGGAAGGATCATGCCATAGGCGGCAACGACAATGACGTCGGGCTTCCACTCCTGCAGGACAGGCATGCCTTCTCCATGCCGAAGGGACTTCGGCTGGAAGACAGGAACTCCGTGCTCCTGTGCACAGACTTTGACCGGCGGCGGAGTGAGCTTCATATGGCGTCCGCGGGGTTTGTCCTCCATTGTAAAGACCCCAACGACTGAAACATTCTCCTGAAACAGGCGCTCAAGGATTGCCGATGCGAAATCGGGGGTCCCCATAAAGACCACACGGAGATCAGACATTGGCATCCTCCGTATTGCGGCGTACGACCTTGATATCGGAGAGATCCTGCTCTTTAGCAGCTTTCTCGGCACGGCGCATCCGATAGATTTCCTCCCATTCCTCCTGAGATTTCGGGTTCGGATTCAGGCGCTGTGTAAACAGGATGCCGTCCAAATGGTCAATTTCATGGGAAAAGCACTGCGCTTTAAACCCTTCAACCTGATAGGTATGCCAGTCGCCATAGCGGTCCTGTGCCTTTACTGTCATTTTGGCAGGGCGGATGGTCTCATAGTACTCGCCCGGGAGGGAGAGACAGCCCTCCATTTCCGTCTGTCGACCAGACTGTTTCAGGATTTCCGGATTGATGAGTTCGATTAAACCGTCGCCGACGTCGACAACAATTGCACGGCGAAGCACCGCTACCTGTACAGCTGCAAGTCCGACGCCGTTATCCGCATACATGGTCTCTGCCATATCGTCCAGCAGCTGACCCAGATGTTCGTTGAATTTTTTCACCGGGCGGCTCTTCATCTTGAGAATCGGATCCTCTTTTGTCACAATCTTTCTCGTTGCCATTCGATGAATGTCCTCCAATCTCTGTTTAGATTCCTTCGGTCTCCACCGCAGCAGAAACCCTTCCATTTCGCCGGTCTGCTCCGAATTCTTTCAGAAGTTCTGCCAGCATGGCGCGGAATTTTCGGTCGTTTTTCGCCTTGATAAGCAGGCGGTACCGATAGTTTCCGCTGACTTTATAGATTCGCTCCGGCATAGGTCCGAGCCCGATAAGCTTCAGCCCATATGCGGAGGTTTTTTTATGAAGCTGTTCCATAAACCGTCCGGCACTCTCCTGCACCCGCTCCTCGTTCGGTCCCTTGAAACGGACGGAAAAGAGCGTGCAGAAAGGCGGATAGATCATGGAGCGGCGGATGACGATTTCCCGACGGAAAAAAGTCGGATAGTCCTGGGCGGCAGCCAGCCGAAGGACCTCATTTTCCGGTTCTATGGTCTGAATGACCGCTCTGCCCCGGACCGCGCCCCGCCCGGAGCGGCCGACCACCTGCGTGATGAGGTCAAAAGTACGCTCCATACTCCGGTAGTCATCATTGAAGAGCTCGCTGTCTGCTGAGAGCACGCCGACCAGCGTGACATTCTCAAAGTCCAGGCCCTTCGCCACCATTTGAGTGCCTACCATTATATCATATTCCCCGCTACGGAAAGCGCCCAATTTTTCATCGTAAGCGTACTTCTGCATGGTGGAATCTGCATCCATTCGAAGAATACGCGCTCCCGGAAGAAGCTGCCCCAGCTCCTCTTCGACATGCTGCGTGCCGCGGCCGGTATAGCGGATGCCATCTGCGCCGCAGGTGCAGCAGTATCGTGTAAACGGAATGGAATAGCCGCAGTAGTGGCACATAAGCCGGTTGCTGTCCCGATGATAGGTCAGTGAGATACTGCAGTTGGGGCAGGTCATAACGGCTCCGCAGGAGTCACAGGCGGCGTAGGTATTGTATCCCCGCCGATTCATCAGCAGAATGGCCTGTCTCCCCTCCCGGAGCGTACGCTGCAGATCCTGAAACAGGGTTCGGCTGATCTGGGATCGGTTGCCGTCAGCAAGTTCTCTGCGCATGTCCACGAGCTCTACCTCCGGAAGCTCTGCATCTCCATACCGCTGCGTCAGTGTATACAGAGAATACTTCCCGGCTTTGGCTGCGGCATAGCTCTCAAAAGAGGGCGTCGCAGACGCAAGTACAAGAAGCGCCTTCTGCTCTGCACAGCGGTAGCGGGAGATGTCCCGGGCATGATAACGCGGTGCCATGTCGGACTGGTAAGTCTCTTCCTGTTCCTCATCCATAATGATAAGACCCAGGTTCCGGACCGGTGCGAAGACCGCGGATCGGGTACCGACGGCAATCTGTGCCATGCCGCCGCGGACCCGTTTCCACTCGTCCAGGCGCTCCCCGGCCGAGAGACCGCTGTGAAAGACCGCAACATTTGCGCCGAACCGCCGGTAAAAGAGCTTCAATGTCTGGGGAGTCAGCGAGATTTCCGGAACCATGACGATGACGCCTTTGCCATCGGACAGCGTATCCTCTATCAGTTTCAGATAGACATTGGTCTTTCCGCTTCCGGTGACGCCGAAGAGCAGCGCGGTTCCGCCGCCGTCGGTACGCTGTTTCTCCAGACCCTGATAGGCCCGTTCCTGTTCTTCTGAGAGGCAGATGGGCGCTGATTCGGTGGGTGTCTCTTCTTCTGCATAGGGGCGCCGATAGGCAGCTTTTCGATACTCCTCTGCGACCTGTTTGTTCTCAAGTGCCCTGACAACTGCGTCGGTGACGCCGGCATAATAGCAGAGTTCCTTGACGGAACAGGTGCCGAGTCGAAGCAGCTGCTCTGCCGTCTGCCGCTGCTTTTGGGTGAGCTTCTGCGGAAGGGCATCGAGGTCCTCCTGGCTCGCAATGCTGTCTTTGAGACGAACCATGCGTACCGAGGCGTCGCCGACTTTGCGGACCGCATCAATTTCATGGCGGAGAATGCCCCGCTGCTCCATCTGTTCCGGGAGCGGAGAATCCGCCGGCAGATGAAGGGCGGAAAGCAGGACAGAGCGCTGCACGGCGCCCTTTCGGCGGCCAAGGTATTCCACCGCCCTCTGTTCCTCTTCTGAGAGGATCTGACCGTGGTTCCAGCCCTCGGCCAGCCGATAAACCGACTGGGGACGGACATTGATGCCGGCCGGAACCATTGTTTTTAAAGCGTCAAAAAGAGTACAAAAGGTGTGGTCCCTCATGTACTCTCCTAATTGAATCATGTTCGGCGTAAACAGCGGTTCCGGCTCCAGGACGGCGGCCACCTCTTTGAACGGCCGGCCATCCTGCTCCGCGGCATCCGCTTCTTCCAGGGTGATGACAACCCCCTGTCTCAGTCGGCTGCTGCGCCCAAACGGGACCAGCACACGGCTGCCAACATATAGCTCACTGCGCAGATGTTCCGGAACGGCATACGCATAATTTTTATCGATGGAAAAGGCGACATTCTGCACGGCAATGCCGGCAATTGGAATCGTCCCCATAGTGCTCAATACTGTCGGATCTCGTCCGGCTCCTCAATTTCGTACTCGTCGTCCAGCAGCTTGTTCAGAGCGATGGAAACCGGTTTGTCCGTCAGGATTTCCCCTTCCTGATCTGCCCGGTCCGCAATTTCGCGCGCCAGCTTTGCTGTACCCGTAACCAGGGAATAGCGGCTGATGGGTCCGTTTTTTCCGTCCAGAAGCGGCGTTAAATCCGGATTGAAGTTTCTTTTTTCTTCTGCCATAATCGTTTGCCTCACTCTAAATTATTCATGATTGGACTGTGCTAAAGTTGCCTGGAAGACCGTGTCGGTATACTCCTGCATGCAGCGGTACCGTTTGATGACCTCCAGGATATTGGCCACGGCCTCATCTACGCGGTCGTTGACAATGATATAATCGTAATCGTAAGAACAGGAAATTTCCTCACGGGCAATGGCCAGACGCTGTTCAATTTCTTCTTCGGACTCGGTATTGCGTCCTTCCAGACGCTGCCGAAGAGCATAGACGGACGGCGGCATAAGGAACATCGTGCAGACATCCGGCCATTTCTCTTTGATTTTTCGGGCCCCCTGGACCTCGATTTTCAGAATGACCGTCTTGCCGTCCGCACACCAGCTGCGGATGGGCTTCATGGGAGTTCCGTAGTAATTGTCGCCGTACTTGGCGTATTCCAGCATTTCTCCCTTTTTGATGTTTTCCTCAAATTCCTCTTTTGAGACAAAATAGTAATCTTTTCCGTCCACTTCACCTGGCCGGGGCTTTCTGGTAGTCATGGAAATGGAGATTACCGTGTCTTTGTCCTGTTTGATCAGCTCGTCAATAACCGTGTCTTTTCCAGCACCGGACGGCCCGGAAAGAACCAGAACAAAACCGCTGCTCATGATTCTGCTGCCTCCTCATTCTCCTCTTCACCGTTAATTCGGTGCATTAATGTATCAGGGTTCAGGTAGGACAGGATAACGTGGTCCGTATCTGTCAGCAGGACAGACTTGCTTTTGCGCCCGTGAGAAGCATCTATCAGGGTTCCCTTTTCTTTACACTCCTGCACAATGCGCTTGATGGGTGCAGATTCCGGCCCTACGATAGCAACAATCCGCTCCGTATTGACACAGCTTCCGAACCCGATACTGACAAGTTTCAAATGAGCCCCTCCTGTCGTCTGATCTGATTATTCGATATTCTGTACCTGTTCTCGAATTTTCTCCACTTCGCCCTTAATGGACAGGACTTTGGAGGTAATTTCCAGATTGGATGCCTTAGACCCAATTGTGTTGGCTTCCCGGTTGATTTCCTGTACCAGGAAATCCATCTTTCTGCCGATTGGTTTGTCCTCGTCAAACATGTTTTTGAGCTGGTCAATGTGGCTGTGAAGCCGGACCGTCTCTTCATCCACCGCGACTTTGTCAGCATAGATGGCGGCTTCCGTCAGGAGCCTCTGTTCATCCACCTTGACGTCGCCGAGCAGTTCCCGAATGCGGGACTTGAGCTTTTCATTGTACTCTGCGACGGTCTCGGGAGATTTCTTCTCAATAAACGTGACCATGTCCAGAATAGCGTCTGCCTTGGAGCAGATATCCTCCTTCAGCTTTTCGCCTTCTGTCTCGCGCATAGCGATAAAGCGGTCGGCTGCCGCCGCCAGAACCGGCTGGACCGAATTCCAGACGGCATCCTCGTCCAGCTCGTCCCGGGTCACGGAAAAGACGTCATTAAACCGCGTCAATGAGAGCGCCGTGACGTCGTTGCGAAGACCATAGGTATCAGCCAGTTCCTGAAGCGCGTCGATATAGGCCTTGGCGAGCGGATGATTGACTTCAACCTTGACCGCATCGTTTGCCTTTTCCTCAATGGAAATGAGGCATTCGACTTTGCCGCGGCCAATGCGGCTCTGAAGATAGTTTTTGACTTTTTCTTCCAGAAAGCTGTACTGTCTCGGGACACGGGTCGTGAGCTCAAAATAGCGGTGGTTGACACTTTTCAGCTCAACCAGTACCGTTCCCAGAGGGGACTCCTCCTGGGCACGCCCGTAACCGGTCATACTTCTTGTCATTATGAAATTACTCCTTGTGTTAAGGCCATGGGAGTCCAGACGAAGGCACTCCTCTCTGCCCTAAAATACAATTATTAATTATACTCAATTGCAAGGAGTTCTGCAACAAGTGTCATTCACGGCCGGCGCTCTGCTTCAGGGCGCGCACCTCTTCCGGTGTGAGTTCCCGCCAGGTTCCGAGTTTCAGCATGCCGAGCTTAACCGGGCCCTCGGAGATCCGCTTCAGCCGTGCGACTTCCAGTCCGAGCTGCTCGCACATCCGGCGAATCTGACGGTTGCGGCCCTCACAGATGGTGACCTCCAGAACCGTCCGGTCCGGCTCCTTAACCAGCACTTTGACGTCTGCGGGAAGGGTCTGCTTTCCATCGAGCATCATGCCGGTCATCATGGCCGTAATCATATCGTCCGTCACCTCGGGACGGACAGTGACACGATAGGTCTTGGGGACATGGCGGGACGGATGCATCAGCTGGTTGGCAAGCTTTCCGTCATTGGTAAATAGCAGCAGGCCCTCGGAGTCGCGGTCCAGCCGACCGACCGGGTAAACGCGGGTCCCCACATCTGCCACCAGCTCGGCAACACATCGGCGGTCGTATTCGTCGCTCATAGTGGAGATAAAGCCCCGAGGCTTGTTCAGCATCAGATATACATGTTTCTGCTCATGGCGGACCTTGCGGCCGTCCACGGTAACCACGTCCCGGTTCGGATCGATCTTTCGGCCGATTTCGGCCGGTTCTCCATTGACCATGACCTTGCCGGCACGGATCAGTTCCTCACTCTTCCGACGGGAAGCAATGCCGCACTCCGCCATATATTTCTGCAGTCGTTCCTCTGCCATACCGCATCCTCCAAGAAAAAATTTGAATTGAGTATAAAAGTTTAGCGAATAGAAGTCAAGCAGCCGCCCGCAGAAACGGACGGCTGTAAAAACATTTCGATTCATTCCTCTTTTTCCGGTGCCGGTATAACTTTGTCCGGCTCGGGAGAGGAATTCTTTTTCTTGTCTTTTTTGACGAAACCGGTTACCTTGTCAAACATATCCGGTACCATGTTGACCGCACGCTCCGCGGCGTTGTCAAATGTACCGATGTGTTTGATAGAGACCTGTCCGTCTTTAATGACCAGGAAAGCAACCGGCGTAATCGTAACACCTGCCCCGCCGGCGCCGCCGAAGCACTCCGTTTTCCCCTTGGACGGAAAGTCGGAGCCGCCGCTGGCAAAGCCATAGGTGACTTTGGAGACGGGGATAATCGTGAGACCGGATTCCGTATAGACCGGCTCGCCGATGATCGTGCTGACGTCGATCATATCCTTGACTTTCTTTATGGTGTCGCTGAGAAGTTCCACCGCATTCGTACCCTTTGCTTTATTGTCTTTCATGAATTGCACCACCTAATCAGTTATCCGTGGAAAGTCCCAGCTGCGCGGCAGTCTGGTCCAGTAATTTTTCGTCGCGTTCTTTCTGCAGTTTGGTATGTACCTTTTCTGCTTTTTTGAGTCCACCGTTGATTTCCTTCAGAGAATGCCCTCCGATTTTCAGTCCGGAGATAAGAAGCGGCGTCAGGACTCGAATAGGAAGGAAGGAGACTGTCGTATGGAGCTCAGCCCGATTTTTGGGAGCCAGAAAATCCGGAAGCAGTTCCACATTGTATTTCCGCACTCTTCCATAGGAGACCAGAAGGCTGTATGCAGGGAAAACCACCGCCGCATATTCGCCGTATTTCAGGGCGGTATCCGCTGCATCTTTTCCGTGCACCCAAAGGGTAAGCTCGGCGTTGTCAACCGTAAAACGTTTAGCGGTTTTGGAAAGGGATTCTTTCGACTGGTCCTTGATATACTGCAGAAGCGCTACAATAGAGTCAAAGGAAAAGCCGGCCATAAAGCTCTTGCCCAGATTGACAGCACCCTCGATGTCCCAGCTGTCGATTTTCTCGCGGATCTGCTGCAGCTTGGACACCTTTTTTTCGTCAACGATGTCGGGGAGCGGCTGACCCGCCTTTTCTGCAGCCTCAGCGGCTTTCAGCTGCTGCTCTGCCGCTTCGCTCTCTGCGTTGAGTCTGGACTCTTCGGAGGCAATGCGTTTTTTCTCCAGCTCAATTTCTTCCTGGTCCTTGATTTCCTTCTCAAACTGTTTTTTGCGTATGAAGGCCTGTCCCTTCTTTTTCAGTTTGTCTTCCAGCAGATTGCTGGAGCTCTTCGGTCTGGATTCCTTTTTCTTCTTCTTCTTTTTCGGTCCTCCAAAGGAAAAATGCAGGAACCCGTAGCCCACCCGGAATTTTACAGCGCCGGCTTCACTGTATTCCAGACCCAGTTTCACCCGGATGGACAGCAGCAAAGTGATAAGCAGGCCAGTCAGAACGAGCAGTGCCAGGATGAGGAGAAAAATCCACATGATGACCTTAAAAAATCCCAATCGTCAACACCTCCTTCAAGCATTCAACTTTGTCAGATTTTCATAACGATTATAGTATACCATAATGGAAAACTATCGCCTAGATACGTTTTCGGCGGTATATGGACGGTTATCTTGCTGCATCTATGTATAAACCTTTACTATTATATACTTTTTTGGAATAAAAAGAAAAGGCCGGCTCTCCATCGAAAGCCGGGCTGCTCCCCGTTTTTTCGATTTTCAGTCGCAGCAAATCATCCTGTCTGTATTACGATCCACGGTCCATTCACAGGAAAATGCGGCGGCGTAATTATTCTGATTGAAGTCGATCATCTCCGCCCATTCTCCCTCTGAGCAGTTTGCGAACATCGGGCAGACCACTTCAATTTCACCGTAGGAGCCCACCCAGAAATCAAGATGCAGAAAGGTCTGAAAGACAGAAAATCCAGGAACCGGCGACTGCAGGACTGTTTTTTCCGCCCGGCACCCTTTGAAAGAAATCGTATAGGGAATCTCCAGCATATCCTTTTCGTCAACTTCCATTCTCCATACGGTGCTGAGGAGATAGCCGATCTCTTCGTTCCCACGAACTTCTTTTCGGTTGGAAAGAAATAAAAAAGAAAAGCGCATCAATGCAAATCGAATCAGGTTTCCATTCTCTGACTGAAATTCTCGGGTTTCTCCTGTCTTATTCTGAGAGACGCCGGTCAGCTTTGCGAGAAGTTCCTTTCTCAGCACCTTTTTCAGACCGTCCCCCTTAGGCAGCCCGGCCGGGATATGCTCCATAATTTCCTCCAGACAGCTCTTTGCGGAGAGAGAGCCGGTAATGGTCAGCGGTAGCACAAATTGAATGCGGTTAGAATTGTTCATAAGACACCTGATACATCCTTTCCTTGTAGTATATTGTACCAAGTATAGCGAATGGAAAAATCAAATATTTTTTATAGGAAATAAAAAACACCCTCATGCTGCTGCGAATAATGTTCTGCATGGGGGTGAAACTATTTCCTTTATTCCATTGTAGATTCCGCCGTACGTTCCGACTTTTCATAGAGCAGGGTGTTCGTGTCTTCTTCTGCCGTCTCCCACTCGGTTTCGCTATCCGGGAGCGCAGGGAGATCCTCCAGCGACTCCAGGCTGAAGCAGCGCAGGAACGTGGCCGTCGTTCCATAGAGTATTGGCTTCCCTGGGAGATCCATCCGGCCTTTTTCCTCGATCAGGCCCTTTTTCACAAGCGAGGATACCACGCCGGAGCAGTCGACACCGCGTACCTGGTCAACAAATGCACGGGTAACCGGCTGATTGTAGGCGATAACCGCCAGGACCTCAAACGCAGCATTGGACAGAGGCGTATTTCGGCGGAGCTCCAGAACACTTCGCACAGGAGCCTCATATTCCTGTTTGGTACAGAGCTGATAGGCGTTGTCCAGATGTTTCAGGCAGATTCCGCTGGAAGGGGTATCCAGATGGGTACCGAGCTGTTCCAGGATATGTTCGGTCTCCGCGAAATCAGTCCGCAGCGCCTCAGCCAGTTTGGGAAGCGAAACGGGGTCGCCCGAGGCGAACAGTACCGCCTCCGCGGCGGCCTCCAGTTTGTCATAGTTCAAAGCATTTCCTCCCGATTGAGATTCAGCGTCAGATCTTTCCCGTCGGTCTCCGTCGTAATCTTCTTGTCTTTGATGAGTTCCAATACGGCGAGGAAAGTTGCGACGAGATCGGAGCGCGTCGACGACGCGCGAAACAGTCGGTTCAGGCTCCAGTGTCCGCTCTGCGACATGCAGTTCAGAATATAGTGGATTTTTGAAGAGACCGAGACAATGGGACGTCGGACAATTTCAGTAAAGAGTTCGACGGGCGGCGGCAGTTTTCGCCTGCCCTTGCCCAGGACATTCTGATAAGCCTGGAGCAGTTCGGCCGGTTCGTGAAGCCGCTGATAGGTCTCATCCACCTCTATCTCCTCCGGTTCTCGGACAAAGCAGGAAAAGCCGTTGGCCTGCTTTGCGAGGCGGCCGGCCATGATCTGGCAGTCCCGGTATTCCAGAAGTTCTCCGGTGAGCTCCTGCTTGAGCTCCTCCGCCTCTTTCTGCGAAGGCAGGAGCGATACGGTCTTCATATAGACCAGCCGTGCGGCCATCTCCAGAAACTCACTGGCGACATCCATATCCGATTCCTGCATGCGGCGTACGTAGTCCATATACTGGTCGACAAGCTCCACAATGGGAATGTCGTAGATATCCAGTTTGTGCTTGCTGATGAGGGAAAGGAGCAGATCCATCGGCCCCTCAAAAACCTCCAGTTTGTAAGAGATCTCTTCCATAGACTTCCCTCAGTACAGAATCGGCTGACTTACCGCGCCGCCGAACGGCAGGTTGGACAGCCACCAGAAAAAGCGGACAACATAGCGGGACAGTGCCTGAATGGGGATGGTGAAGGCACCGACCAGGAACAGAACCATGATGATAATGGAAAGGATGTTCTGGTGAGTGCGGATCCAATAATTGGCCCGGGCAGGAAGAACCGTTTCCAGCAGGGCAAAGCCGTCAAACATGGGAATCGGCAGAAGGTTGACGACCGCAAGGAAAATGCTGATGACACCGGCATAGCTGATAAACATGGAGAGAAGCTGCCCTCCGTTGGTCAGATAGATAGAAGAATGGTCCACGAATGCCTCCAGGAACAGCAGCAACCATCCCATCAGCAAATTAGAAAATGGCCCGGCAAAGGCCACCAGAACATTGTCCAGCTTCCGGCGCCGGAAATTATTGGGGTTGACCGGCGTTGGCTTTCCCCATCCAAACCCGGTCAGTACGATGAGGACGGCACCGAGCGGGTCAATATGTGCCATCGGATTTAAGGTCAGACCGCCCGCCAGTTTCGGCGTGCTGTCGCCGCAGGCATAGGCGGAAGCGGCATGGGCCCATTCGTGAATGGGCAGCACCACGAAAACCAGAAATGCAGAGGCCAGCAGAGCCCCAAATATGGCAATGGAATTGCCGGTTCGAAAAGCATCAATTAACATAGGCAGGAATCTCCTGTATGAGTATTATTTGTAAAGCACAACGCCGCGCGGAAGGCCGGCGTAGTCCTGATAGATCCTGATATTCGAAGACACGCCGCGGAACAGCGAAGCGACCTCTTCGGTCTGATCCTCTCCGCACTCCACGGCAGCCATGCCGCCTCTGCGGAGCACAGGCAGCCACTGTTCCGCAATGGCACGGTAAAAAATCAGGCCATCCTCTCCTCCGTCCAGTGCCATCTGAGGTTCGCGCTGCACTTCGCGGGACAGCGTCCGGATCTCGTCGGAGCGGACATAAGGCGGGTTGGAGAGGATCAGATCAAACTGCCGGTTTCCCGGCCCGTCAAACAGATCCCCCTGCTCTGCCGTGTACCGGCCTCCGGTTTCAATGAGATCCTGGTTGCGCAGCAGATAGGAAAAGGCCCGGTCCGATTTCTCCAGAGCGGTTACCCGGCAGTTCTTTGCCAGATGTACCACGGTCAGGCCAATGCAGCCGGAGCCGGCACAGAGATCCAGCACTTCCGCCTGGCGGTCGTGTCTCTGCTCAAATGCCTTTAGGTATCGGACTGCTTCCTCCACCAGCAGCTCCGTCTCCGGACGGGGAATCAGAACGCCCTCCCCTACGAAAAAGGGAAGGCCGTAAAATTCCCACTCACCGAGGAGATACTGGAGCGGTTCTCCGTCCAGCCGCCTTTGCAGGAACAGACGGTAGATCTCGACCGTCTCATGGGGAACCGTGCTTTGAAACGCCATGGACAGCTGCGTTCGAGAGAGCCCGGACGCATGCAGAAGCAATTCCCGGGCATCGATATCCGCGTCCTCTATCTCTTGGCTACGGAGCAGTTCCCTGCCCCGGCGGTTCAATTCCAGATAAGTCATTATTTGATGGCGTCGTCTTCCGGATTTTCCGTGCGAACCGCATTGAATGCGGCAATGCCGGTCTTTATCATCTCTTCGCCCGGCTCCTGCGTTGTGATGTGCTGCATCCACATGCCAGGGGCAACCATGGCACGGGCAAGGGCGTTATCATGCCGGCCGGCATAGCGGATAATCTCATAGCCGAATCCCATAACCAGGGGAATCAGAAGAAGTTTGATCAGAATCCAGAGCCAGCGTGGGTTCTGGATGCCTGGCCAGATGACTGCGACAATCGTTGCAAGGATGATGGCGATAAACAGCATCAGGAACATAAAATTGGTCCCGCAGCGCGGGTGAAAGCGGGAGCATTTGGCGACGTTTTCGACCGTCAGTTCCTGGCCGGATTCATAGCAGGCAATGGTTTTGTGCTCGGCCCCATGGTACATGAAGACGCGGTGCATGTCGCTGTTCTTCCCGACCGCCCACATATAGACAATGAGGATAATAATGCGGATCAGTCCTTCAAAGAGCGGATGCAGATGGTGGATGTCGAGAACATGATGGGTGACATTGAAGTCAAAGAGATCGACGATCCAGGCCGGGAACCACATGAACAGGACAAATGCGATAGCAAAGCCGAGAATCATGGAGATGATGCTGATGACCGTCATCATTTTCGGTCCAAAATGTGCCTCAATCCATTTGTCGAGCTTGGACTCCTCGTCCGGAGTGACATCCGGGTCAGGGTCGAGATCGATCTCATTGGCAGAATACATCAGATACCGGTAGCCGTAGATCAGCGACTCGACGAAGTTGACCATTCCGCGGATAATCGGCCATTTGGCCCATTTATGCTTTTCACTGAAATGTTTTTCCTTCTGGTACTCCACCTTGACGCTTCCATCCGAGTGGTGGATGGCAATTGCGGCGCCTTTCGGGCCGCGCATCATGACGCCTTCCAGAAGGGCCTGACCGCCAATACTGGTTTTATGCTGTGGGGTTGGTTTTTTGCTCAAGTTGATCCTCCTGACTGGACGCGGCCTCCGGGAGATCCGGAATGGCCGGCGGTTCCACTTTTACATAGTCGACCGGAAATTTCAGGATGACGCAGGTACCTGAACCCAGTTCACTCTGGATGTCCATGGATCCGTGATGCATCTTGACAATTTCGTCGACGACGGCAAGTCCGATTCCGCTGCCGCTGACCGAGATGTTGGATTTGTAGAATTTTTTTCGAATTTTCGGCAGCTCCTCCTGAGCAATGCCGCATCCGGTATCCTCTACATAAATCCTCAGCTCGGTCTTTTTGTCATCCTCCGATTTTGGCGGGAGAACTTCAGCGAGAACGGTGATCTTTCCGCCCTGATGATTGTATTTAAACGCGTTGTCAAGAATGTTGACAAAGACCTGATCGATACGGTCCGGGTCTCCTTCTGCCGGAGCAGGGATATTGGGCGCGTTGTAATTGAGTTCAATGCCCTCGCGCATGGAGCGCTCCTTAAACAGGTAGACCGTCTGGTCCAGCTCCGCGAGGTAGTCAATTTTTTCGTAGCGCAGCGTCAGCCGGCCGCTGGCCAGCTTGGAGAGGTCGAGCAGGTCGTTGACCACACCGGTCAGCCGCTCGGACTCGGAGACGATGACTTCCAGGCCGCGCTTCGTAAGGGCCGGGTCGCTGTCGCCCACTGCCTGCATGGTCTCGGCCCAGCCCTGAATGGCAGTCAGCGGGGTTTTCATCTCGTGGGAGACGGTAGAGATGAAATCGTTTTTCATCTTGTCGGTGGAATTGACCTCATCGGCCATTTTGTTGATATTGGAGGCGAGTTCGCTGATCTCGTCCTGGTACTCCTGCGGTTCAATACGGGCATCCATGTCTCCCGCTG
>R19__coassemble_577_pt1 | contig 15735 bp, 15 predicted proteins | sample R19__metabat2_high_PE_001 | metagenome-assembled genome bin R19
AGGAACAGGCCGCAGATGACGAGCTCCTTGACCGCATTGGCGTTGGCGCCGGGCGTGTTGAAAACGACGATGCCTTTGTCGGTGCACTTGTCAACCGGAATGTTGTTGGTGCCGGCGCCGGCGCGGGCGATGGCGAGGAGGCTCTCCGGGAGCTCCATGTCGTGCATCTTGGCGCTGCGGACGATGACGGCGTCCGGATTCTGAATGTCGTCGCCGTGGGTGTATTTGGCGGGGTCCAGCTGATTGAGGCCCGCGGGCGAAATTTTATTTAAGGTTAATACCTGGTACATGTCAGTACGTTGCTCCTTTTATTTGGTGTTCTCTTTTTCGAATTCCTTCATGTAGGCGACCAGCTTCTCGACGCCTTCAATGGGCATGGCATTGTAGATGGAGGCACGCATTCCGCCGACGGAGCGGTGTCCCTTGATGTTGATCATGCCGTTCTCGGTGCAGCCCTGGATGAACTTGGCGTCCATGTCCTTGTCGCCGGTGATGAACGGGGCGTTCATCATGGAGCGGTCTTTCGGGCGGACGGTGGACTGGAAGAGCTTGGACTCGTCCAGATAATCATAGAGCAGTTTGGCTTTTGCCTGGTTGCGGCGCTGCATTTCGGTCAGGCCGCCGATTTTCTTGAGCCACTGGAAGACCAGACCGGCCATATAGATGCACCAGCACGGCGGGGTGTTGTACATGGAACCCTTGCTTGCCATGGTGTCGTAGTTGAGCATGGTCGGGCAGATGTCCATGGCATTGCCGAGCATATCTTCCCGGATGATGCAGATGGTGAGACCGGCCGGAGCGACGTTCTTCTGTGCGCCGCCGTAGAGCATGGCGAACTTGGAGACGTCGAGGGGTTCACTGAGGAAGCAGGAGGAGATATCGGCGATGATCGGTACGTCGACATCCGGAATATTGCGGGTGATGTTGCCGTAGACCGTCTCGTTCATGCAGAAGTAGAGGTAGTCAGCATCTTTGCGGAACTGGCTGTAGTCCCAGTCCGGAACATAGCTGAAGTTTTTGTCCTCGGAGGAGGCGACTACTTTGACGTCGCCGTAGCGGGAGGCTTCTTTCATGGCCTTTTTGGACCAGTTGCCGGTAACAATATAGTCAGCCTTATGATTCTTATTCATGAAGTTGAGCGCGATGGCCGCGAACTGCGTTGATGCGCCGCCCTGCAGGAAGAGAACCTTGTAGTTGTCCGGGATGTCCATGAGTTCGCGGATGTCCGCCTCGGCCTGGTCGATGATGGCCTGGAACTCTTTGCTTCTGTGGGACATTTCCATGACGGATTCGCCGGTGCCCTCGTAGTCGAGCAGCTGGTCAGCTGCCTTTTCAAGAACCGATTCCGGGAGCATGGAAGGACCTGCAGAAAAATTGTATACTCGTGCCATGTTGAATACCCTCCTAAAGTTTTTCTGGGATGATGACAGGAGCTATTATAGGACTTATCGGACATCAGAGTCAATGAATTGTGAATGATTTAACGATAAAAACGCAGATTTTTTCGAATTTTTTTGAAAATTCCGGAAATTTCGTTAAAAGTCAGTCTTAGTTTCTCATAAAATAATTTTTGAGACAATTGTAGAAGAAAGGGAACAAGGCCACTTCTTTACAAGAAAAGGAGGCCGGCTATAAGATAAAATAAGAGCATTTTTTGGAGGTGCACTATGCGTATCTTTGATGTTATCGGGCCGGTCATGGTAGGCCCATCGTCCAGCCATACCGCCGGCGCCGTCCGCATCGGACTGATCTCCCGAAAGCTTCTCGGGGAGCGCCCGGTCAAAGCGTTTATCACGCTCTATGGGAGCTTCGCCGCCACAGGGCGGGGACACGGTACCGACCGGGCTATTGCCGCCGGACTGCTCGGCATGCAGCCGGATGACCTGCGGATTGCAGACAGCCTTACGGAAGCAGAGGAGGCAGGTCTCGACATCCAGTTCCGAGCCGGTGAAATGCGGGGCGCCCACCCTAACACCGCCAAGCTGGAGCTGACCGGAGACAAGGGGCGGCAGCTGGAAGTTGTGGGCTCCTCGATTGGGGGCGGACAGATCCGCATAATCGAGATCGACGGCATCACCACCGACTTCAGCGGCGAGGAAAACACCCTCATCGTCCACAATCAGGACGTCCCGGGGCATGTCGCCGCCGTTACGGCGCTGCTCTCGCTGGAACGCATCAATATTGCACAGATGCAGCTCTATCGCAATGAGCGCGGCGGATATGCCGTCATGGTCCTGGAGACCGACTCGCCGATTCCGGACGAGCTCCGGACGAGCATTCAGGCACTGCCCGATGTCTTAAAAGTAACCGTATTGAACTTGGACGAACCGGAGGAGAGATAAGATGTTTACTTCTGTCGCAGATCTGACCGCATCCGCCGCCCAGTCGGGCTATTCCTTTGCAGAATTTATTCTGCGGGACGAGGCGGTCCAGGACAATGTATCCCCCGAAAACGTGCGCAGCCAGATGGAACAGGCGCTGGATGTCATGATAGAGACCAGCCGCAGTTACGAAGCCGACGACCGTTCCGGCAGCGGTCTCTCCGGCGGACAGGCGGGCTGCTATCGAAAGGCCGCTTCCGACGGCAGTCTGTTCGGCGGGGAGTACTGGAACGCCGTCACCGTTGAGGCGCTGAAGACCGCCGAGTCCAATGCATGTATGAAGCGCATTGTCGCGGCACCGACCGCGGGCAGCTGCGGTGTCCTTCCGGCTGTCCTTCTGCCGCTGCTGAACAGCGGTGAGATCACCCGGGACCAGGCGACAGACGCCCTCTTCGTCGCTGGTGCTTTCGGTGAGGTCATCGCCTCCCGTGCAACCGTAGCCGGCGCTTCCGGCGGCTGTCAGGCAGAGATTGGCTCTGCCAGCTCCATGGCCGCTGCGGCCCTGGTCAGCCTAAAAGATGGCACGCCGCAGATGTGTGCACATGCCGCCGCTATGGCTCTGACCAACCTTCTCGGACTCGTCTGCGACCCCATTGCCGGTCTCGTCGAGATCCCCTGCGTCAAACGCAATGTTACCGGTGCCGTCAATGCCGTCTCCTGCGCCAATATGGCACTGGCCGGCCTGACTTCACGCATTCCCTGCGATGAAGTCATCGACGCCATGGGAGAGGTCGGTACCGCCATCATCAGCGACCTCCGTGAGACCGGTGTCGGCGGACTGGCCGGCACCCCCACCGGACGGCGTATTGCGGATAAAATTCTGCATACCAAGTGAGGCTCCGGACCGGCATCAAAGAGACGAAAAAAGCCGCTGTCCAGCCAAAATGGCTGGGCAGCGGCCCTTTTGTTGTTATCCCGATGCAGGTTACGAAGCGGCAACCGCTTTGGGAGCGGCCTCGCCGTCCTGCACGATGATTTTTCCGAATGTGCTGAGCTGCAGGCAGTGGGTCGGGCAGCCGGCAACGCATTTGCCGCAGCCGATGCACTTGTCCTGGTCGACATGGGCACAGAAATTGCTGACGGTGACAGCACCGACTTCGCAGACTTTCTGGCACTTCATGCAGCCGATGCAGCCGACTTTGCATTCCTTGCGGGTCTGACCGCCTTTGTCGTGGTTGCTGCAGTAGACGACCGCTTCCTGATGATACAGGGGAGCCAGTTCAATGATGCCCTTCGGGCAGGTATTGATGCAGATTTTGCAGGCTCTGCAGGTCTCACTGTTGACTTCGGCAACCCCTTTCTCGTTGACATGGATGGAGTCGTACGGGCAGGCCTTTTCGCAGTCGCCGAGACCGAGACATCCATAGGAGCAGGCTTTGCCGCCGCCATAGAACTGAGCAGCGGTTTTGCAGCTCATGTCGCCGTGGTAGAGCATGGTGGTACCGCACTCTTCCGTGCCGCCATGGCAGGTGACCACTGCGGTCATCGGCTTCATTTTGCCGGCAGAGACGCCGAGGATTTCGGCGATCTTCTCCGCCGTGGCGGGACCGCCCGGTGCGCAGAGAGTGGTGTCCTCAACTTTGCCCTGCGAAAGTGCAGCGGCATAGCCGGAGCAGCCGGAGAAGCCGCAGGCACCGCAGTTGGCGCCGGCGAGGTTCTCCTCGATTTCGGCGGCGGTCTCGTCGACCGGAACGGCCATGACGACCGATGCAACCGAGAGGACAATACCCAAGATGAGTCCGGTGATGGCAACGATGATTACGGCAGTTAATACAGCGTTCATATTGTTTCCAACCTCCTTAACTCATGGCGCCCGGGAACATGTTGTCAATGATGCCGGAGAAGCCGAGGAACGTGCAGGTCAGAAGAGAAGCGGCGACGAGGGTGATGGGAAGACCTTTCCAGAATTTCGGAATATCATTGCCTTCCATTCTCTCGCGGATGCCGGCGAACATAATCATGGCGAGCATGTAGCCGAGGCCGGAACCGAGTGCGTTGACAACACTCATGGCGAAATTGTAATTGTTCTGGACGTTCAGGGTGACGACACCGAGAACGGCGCAGTTGGTGGTGATCAGCGGAAGATAAATACCGAGCGCGTTGTAGAGCGGCTTCATGTATTTCTTCATGGCAATTTCAACAAACTGTACCAGCGCCGCAATGACGAGGATGAAGACCAGCGTCTGAAGATATTCAAACCCGTTGGCGACCAGGAGATACTTGTTGATGGGATAGCAGACGGCGGAGGCGAGGACCATGACGAAGATGACCGCTGCGCTCATGCCGACAGCTGTGTCCTTTTTCTTCGATACGCCCAGGAACGGGCAGATACCGAGGAATTTCTGGAGGACAAAGTTCTGCGTAAAAATAGCAGTGAAGATAATGGCAATGTAAGTCATTCTTTATCCTCCTTTCTCTCGACTTTCTTTACCTGCGGTTCGGTCTCGACTTCCACTTTCGGGATGACGATGTCGCCGGCACTCTCGCCGTCAGCGACTACCATGCAGCCCTCTGCGTTTTCGCAGACGACGCAGGCGTTGATGTCGGCTGTCGCTTTGCCTCTCTTGCGCGCAATGGCGTTGGAGCAGGCGATGAGAAGACCGAATACAAAGAAACCGCCGGGAGCAAGGATAAAGATGAGGATGGGCTGTGCATGGATAAGGGTGAGGATGTCAGTGTCACCAAGGTGGCAGAGGTCGGTCAGCGTGGCGCCGTGGCCCAGGACTTTGAGGGTCAGGTTGCCGGAGCCGAAGAACTCACGGATGGCGGCCATCAGCGTCAGAGAGATGGTGAAGCCGCAGCCCATGCCAAGACCGTCAAGGGCGGAACGGCCGACCGGGTTTTTGCTGGCGAATGCCTCGGCACGGCCGAGGATAATACAGTTAACCACGATCAGCGGCAAGTAGATGCCCAATGCCTTATCTAGTGCGGGGGCGTAAGCCTTGATGAACAGCTGAATGATGGTTACGAATGCCGCAATGACGACAATGTAACAGGGAATACGAACTTTGTCCGGAATGACCTTCCGGAGCATGGAAATAACAATGTTGGAGAAGAACAGGACGATGGTCGCTGCGATGCCCATGCCGATGGCATTCTCAATTGTTGTGGAAATTGCGAGGGTCGGGCAGGTGCCGAGCAGGATGACCAGTACGGGGTTCTCCTTGAAGAGGCCTTTGGTAAATTCCTGGCCGAGGGAACGTTTTTCTTCTGCCATTATTTCCCACCTCCTGCTTCCGATGCGCTGGTGATGGTATCACCGGTGCTGGCAATTTTTGCGTACAGTTTCAGAGCGTCGTTCACGTCGTTGGTGAGTGCCGTCGAGGTGATCGTTGCGCTGGTCAGAGCCTGAATGTCATTGGGACCCGGGTTGTTTTTGACAACCGAGATCGTTCCGCTCTTACCGACAAACTGCTGCAGGAATTTCGGCTTGGAACCGTTCTGGCCGAGGCCGGGGGTCTCGTTGGAGAGGTCGCCCGGGACGACGCCGGTGACTTTGCCGTTTACGTCAACGCCGACTGTGGCGGTATCCTGTCCGCCGTAGCCCTTGTTGGAGGTGTTGAAGACATAGCCGATGGTTTTGCCGGAGCCGTCTTTTGCAATGTAGTAGGTGTTTCCGTCAAATGTGTTTTCCTCGAAGGTGGCGGCGCTGGAGAACACCGTGCGGCGCGCCTCTTCTTCACTTGCCTTGTTGGCCTCTGCAATTTTCGGCGCGGTCAGGTTGTTGACGAGCGCGAGGAGCAGAGTGGCGATCAGTGCGATGAGGAACAGGGAGAGGGTCGGGATGAGAATTTCCTTTGCCTTGGACGGAGCCTTGGTTTCGTTCTTGCTCATTCAGTCGCACCCTCCTTTTCTTTCTTGGACTTCTTCTCTTTGATGACGCCGAACGGAGTCGGTTTGGTCTGGTCCTCAATGTAGGGAACGAAGACGTTCATGATGAGGATGGAGTAGGAGACACCCTCCGGAAGACTGCCCCAGATTCGGATGATACAGGTAATAATGCCGCATCCGAGTGCGAAGATGACTTTGCCCCAGTTGGTGATGGGGGAGGTGGTGTAGTCGGTTGCCATGAAGCAGGCGCCGAGGATGAGACCGCCGCCGAGGATTTCATAGGCAACTGCGTACCAGTCGAAGCCGGTTGCGAACATCATGATGATGGCAACGGTGCCGATATAGACGCACGGAATGATGGGGGAGATGATTTTGCGGATAAAGAGATAGATGACGCCGATGAGCAGCGCGAGAGCGGATACCTCACCGAGGCAGCCGGAAGTCGTGCCGAGGAACATCTGGGTCAGAGTAGGCGCACCCTGTGCGACAGCGGTATGTGCGCCGTCGACGGTGATGAGACTCATGGGGGTGGCACTGGTAAGACCGTCAATGTTCCAGCCGTGCTGGTTCAGACCGACGAAAGCACCGGCCGACATTCTGTCGGGGAAGGCGTTCATCAGAATGACGCGGGCGGCGAGCGCCGGGTTTAAGAAGTTCTGGCCGATGCCGCCGAACATCTGTTTGACGACGACAATGGCGATGACTGCACCGAAGACAACGATCCAGAACGGGATGTTGCTGGGCAGGTTAAAAGCGAGGAGAAGACCGGTGACAATAGCGGAGAGGTCTCCGATGGTATTCTCCTTTTTCATTGCCTTGCGGGACAGGTACTCAGCGAGTACGCAGGAGCCCACAGATACAAGCATGACGGCCAGGGCACGCAGTCCAAAAACGACGACTGCTGCGATGGCAGCGGGGGCAAGGGCAATGATGACGTCAAGCATGACGCCGGTTGTGGTCTCGGAGGAACGCACGTGCGGCGAACTGGAGACCGTGAGTTTTCTGACTCTGGTTTCTTCAGCCATTATTTCGCACCTGCTTCCCTGATAAGTTGTTTCGAGAGCTTCATATACTGGACGAGCGGACGTCCGGACGGACATGCATAAGCACAGCTGCCGCATTCCATGCAGACCATGGCGCCGGCTTTCTTCAGCGCTTCGACGTCGCCGAGATGGGCTTTGCGCTCAATTTTGGTCGGCTCCAGACTCATGGGGCAGGCCTGAACGCAGCGGCCGCAGCGAATGCAGGCGCGGGTCTTCTTGACCTTCATGGCGCCGTCGGCAAATGCGATAATGGCGTTGTTGTTCTTGACCACCGGAACGTTCAGGTCGTCAAGCGTGATGCCCATCATGGGGCCGCCCATGAAGACTTTGTACGGGTCTGCCTTGAAGCCGCCGCAGTAGTCGATGACGTCCTGAACTTTGACGCCAATTGGAACGCGCAGGTTCTTCGGCTCTTTGATGGCGGAGCCGTCCACCGTGAGCGAGCGGCTGACCAGAGGCTTGCCGGTGCGCAGATAGCGGGCGAGACATGTGACGGACTCGACGTTCATGACGACGCATCCGACGTCGGCCGGAATTTTCCCTGGCGGGACCTTGCGGCCGGTAACGGCGTGGATCATGACTTTCTCAGCGCCCTGCGGGTAGCTGGATTTGAGCATGACGATTTTTGCGAGGCCATTCCACTCTTTCTTCGAGGCCATGGCTTTCTGGATGGCGCGAACCGCGTCAGGCTTGTTGTCCTCAATGGCGATGAAGATGTTTTCGAACGGAATCCATTTCTTGATGTCGCAGAGGCCTTCGAGGATGTCGTCGGTGTGTTCCAGACATTCTCTGTGGTTAACCGTGATATACGGTTCACACTCTGCAATGTTGACGATGAGAGTGTCAACTTTGGCATCGGGTTTGAAATTGAGTTTGACGTGGGTCGGGAAACCCGCGCCGCCGAGGCCGACCAGGCCGGATTTGCGGACTGCTTTCAGGAAGTCTTCCTTGGTGTTTACTTCCGGAACTTCAAACTCCGCGTCCTCCATTTTGCCGTCGGACTCAATGGTCACAGCTGTGACTGTTCTTCCCTGGGCAATTCGAACCGGGCCGACTGACTTGACCGTGCCGGATACGCTGGCATAGATGGGAGCCGAGACAAATTTGTCCGAGTCGCCGACCAGCTGGCCGACTTTGACCGGGTCTCCCTTCTTGACAACAGGCTCGCACGGTGCGCCGATGTGCATGGACATCGGAAGAACAACAGTGGCCGGTGCCGGCATGCGGACAACCGGAGTTTTGGCGAGGTTCTTGTGGTGTGCCACATGAACGCCGCCGTGCCCTCTGGCTGCCGGCTTCAGCGTGCCTTCAATTTTAGCTGCCATTCATTCAACTCCTTAACGGAAGCGTCCCGGAACACCATTGGGGACACCTCCAAGTTTTACGATTTATGAGGAACGCTTTTGGGCGTCTTCATCTGATTTTGGCTTCTTCTTTCGAAATGAGGCTGCGGCGGTCTCACCGATTTCCAGGCCGAAATGGCGGCTCTCCTTTTCGAGAGCCGGGAGGACCAGCTTCAGGATGGTGCCGGTAAGGGCACCGGCGACAATGCCGAAAACAAGAAGCAGCGGACCATAGGTCTGAGCCAGGCCTTTGGTTCCATAGAGCATAATACAGGCGACGGCGAGCTGTCCTGCGTTGAACATGATGGCGGACAGGATGCTGACGCCGAGAATGCCGAACGGGTTCTTCTTCCAGCGGAGCAGAAGGACCATAACGATGGTGCTGAGCACCCCGCCGGTCAGGCTCATGCAGAAGGCGGTGAACCCGCGGGTGATGAGGGCGAAGAGCGACTTGATGACGGTGATGGCCATGGCGCTCCAGAAACCCATGACAGATGCGGTGAACATCGTGACGATGTTCGCAAGTCCCGGCTTGGCCCCGGGCGGCAGTCCCGGAATGGCCGGGATAAGATTTTCGAGAAAGGCCAGCGCAAGGGCCTGGGCGGCCAGAATGCCCAGAAGCGCAAGCTTCCGGGTGCGCGGATCGACTCTCGTTTTGGTTTTGCTCATAACTTTAAGACCTCTCTGCTACCATGTGATAATGTCCGGATTCGATTTGGTGCCTGCGGCGTGCTTTGCCTCCAGACGAACGGAGGTTTTGGCGGGCAGACATACTGCGGTGTCGCCGGCCTTGGTCAGCTTCCCGGTGCGGACGCAGATCTGGTCTTTGCAGTTGGCTTTGAGATAGCGGATATACCCCGGACCGACTTCCAGCACAGCGGCCGGATGGGAGCGGAGCGGGATGGTATAGGGGGCAGAAACCTTTGTGAGGTCGATTCGCTCAATTTCTTTCCCGTCCTGGCTAACGACCGCAGTCAGTTTCTGGGAGCGGCTTTGCAGCTGCTTCGGAAGAAAGATGGCGAGTGCGGCCAGAAGAATGACCAGGATGAGGAGAAGGTCTGCCCATCGGAAGAATTTCGTCTTATTCACGGGTGGAACGAGTCTCCATTCCAGCATGCATATTTTATACTTATTTTATAAGGCATTTTGGATGCCCGTTTATCATGCCGTCATATTATAGTAAATTTTATTTCATTTTTCAATTGGCCTGGAAGCGGAAAATCGTCCATTTTTTGTCTATTATTTATCAAATGCGCCACGAGTTTCACAATCTCTTTTGTGAAAATTGTGGTACGCAGAGTCTTTGCACTCGGTTGACTTAAGTGCTAATTTGAACGATAATAGGAGCCGAACCCAACAGGAACGGAGGGATTGCATGCTTTGCCAAAACTGTGGAAAATACGAAGCGACCACACATATCAAGCGGATTGTCAACGGCGAATTGTCGGAACTCCATCTCTGCACGGCCTGTGCAGAGCACCTGGGCTACGCCGATGCCTTTACGGGAATCGGATTTAATCTCAGCGGCCTGCTCCGGAGCTTCTTCCCTGAGTTCAGCCAGATTCTGCCGGGGGAGGCCCGGGCAGATTCCAAAGAGGACGAGGTGCGCTGCCCGACCTGCGGCTGCACGTTCCGGGATATTCTGGATACCGGAATGATGGGCTGTGCGGACTGCTATGAGACCTTCTATGACCGTTTGAAACCATCCCTGTATCGCATCCACGGAAGGGCGAGCCATGTGGGCAAAATGAGCTCTTCCTATGACGCGCTCTCTGCGCGGAAGGACCGTATCAAGGAACTGAACGGCGCCATGCAGAAGGCGGTTGAGGTCCAGGACTTTGAAAAGGCGGCTGAGCTCCGCGACGAGATCAAGCAGCTGAAAGGAGAGCTTCCTTCATGATCAAAAAATGGTATCAGCTTACCGGAAGTGAAAATGACACGGCGGTCTGCACCCGGGTAGCGCTGTCTCGGAATCTCTCCAGCCACCGGTTTACGATTCTGCTCGATTCCGCGGAGAAATCGCAGATTGCGCAGGAGGTTATGCAGGTCCTGAACGAACAGCTCCCGGGCAAGTTCTTCGCCACCTCAATGGGCGATTTTTCCCGTGACGATGCCATTTCTCTGGCAGAGCGGGGCGTGGTCAGCCCGGAGTTTGTCACCAACACGGAGGGGCGGACGTTTATTGGAACGGCAGATGAATCGCTCAGCATCATGGTCTGCGAAGAGGACCACCTGAAGATTCAGGGGATACTGCCGGGGCTGGAGACCGAGAAGGCCTATCAGCTGGCGGACCAGCTGGACACCATCCTCGACGGGGCACTCGGCTTCTCCTTCGACAAGAAGCTCGGCTATCTGACCCAGCGCCCGACGAACATCGGCACTGCCATGCGCGCATCGGTTATGCTGCAGCTGCCCGCCTTACATATAAAAGGTAATATGAGAAACTTCGCCGCAACCGTCTCCAAACTGGGTCTGCGGCTCACCGGATCTTTCGGCGAGGGGGCCAATTCCATCGGCAGCCTCTACACGCTGTCCAACCAGATGACCCTCGGCATCTCCGAGGAGGCGGCGCTGGCCAACCTGCAGTCGTTCTCCCTCTCCATCATCCAGCAGGAGCGCGATGCAAGGGAGGAGCTCATGCAGAATCTCCGGTTTCAGGATATGCTCTGGCGCTCTGTGGGGACGCTTAAGAGCGCCCGGGTTATGAGCTATGATGAATTTATGGAGGCGCTGTCCATTGCCCGGATCGGTGTCGCCGCCGGGGAGATTGATCTCCCGATGACCGAACTCAACCAGCTCATCTTCCGAATGCAGCCCGCCAACCTCAATGCGGCGAACGGAAAACATCTCGATCGACAGGCCCGCGACGCACAGCGGGCGGAAAAAATCCGTGAAATCTTTAACGGCGCGGATCATTCCTGACAAAAAAGGAGGCAGCCATTTCGGGCTGTCTCCTCTATTTTTTGGGATTATTGTTCTTTTTGATTGGTTAAAATACTTTTTGCGAGATAGACGGGCCGGCTTTTTCCCTGGACATAGGTCTTGGCCAGATAGATACCGGCAATGCCGGTGGCAGTCAGGTTGAGCCCGCCGACCAGGCCGATGAGTCCTTCGGTCCGCCTGCGTTCTTTCTGTTTCATCGCACCGATGCCGTATTGGAGTGCACCGGCTGCCGTCAGTAGCAGTCCGCCGAAAAATGGCCACTCCAGAGGCTTGGTGGAGAAGGAAAGGATGCCCTCAAAGGCATAGCTCCAGAGGCGGCGGAACGACCACTTTGTGGTGCCGCTCAGGCGCTCGTCCGCCTCATAGGGGATGAAGTGGGTGTTGAATCCGACCCATGCAAAAAGTCCTTTGGAGAACCGGTAGTATTCCGGCAGCTGAAGCAAAGCTTCGGCAACACTGCGGCGGAAGGTCCGGAATTCCGAGGCGTTGGCCTGGAACGGAATGTCGGAAATGCAGTTGATGACGCGGTAGAACCCCTCTTTCAGGAAGACCATGAGTCTGCTCTCGCCCCGGTTCTCCTGGTAGGCGGCCACGCAGTCGCAGTCCTTGTTGCTGTCCAGATAATCTACCATCTGGAGCAGAATTTTGGGATTCTGCTGCAGGTCGCCGTCCATGATGCTGATATAGTCTCCGTCCGCGTGCTCCAGCCCGGCGTAAATGCCGGATTCTTTGCCGAAGTTGCGGGAGAAGTTGATGACTTTCATCGGTACTTCCGAGGTCTTCACCAAGTCTGCCAGAACTTCGCCGGTCCGGTCCCGGCTCCCGTCATTGATAAAAATGAGCTCGTAGGAAAAGGTGCGGTCGGCAAATGCAGCGGTTACCGCCTGATAGAGCGGCAGAATATTCCCTTCTTCGTTATAGCAGGGGATAATCATGGAAAGTTTCATGGGACAAAATCCTCTTCTCGACAATTGCATAGTGATTTAGTATAATTATAAAAGTTTCGCATTGGGAAATAAATACCTGACATTTTTCATCTCTGCGAAAAAAGGGCTGGCGTCAGCCGGAAACCTTCACATATTTTGCAACTTGAGCATTCCTTCCTTGCATTTTCGGCGTAATTCTTGTAGAATCTGTCGCTATCCCGGAAATGCCTTCACAGTTTTTGTGCGGATTGGCAAAATCTGGACATTCCCGGGAAATAGAAGGGTGCAAAAGCTATAAAATATGGTAAAATAAAAAATGGTATGTGTATACCTTCTTCTCATTTGGTGTCTAGTTTGAATCAAACGATTCAGCTGTCATATAGAAGTTCATTATTGTATTTGTAAAGGAGCTTGTTTCATGGAAAATCTTACCAACAACAAGAGCATCCTTGACTGGCTGCAGACCAGAATTGACCTCCTGCAGCCCGACAAGGTCGTTTGGATCGACGGCTCAAAAGAGCAGCTTGATGCCCTCAAGGCGGAGGCTGTCTCCACCGGCGAGTTCATTAAGCTCAACGAAGAAAAACTTCCGGACTGCTATCTTCACCGCACTGACCCGTCTGACGTCGCTCGTGTTGAGGGCCGTACTTTCATCTGCTCTCCCACGAAGGAAGAGGCAGGCCCGCTTAACAACTGGATGGACCCGGACGAGACCTACAAAATGCTTGACGATATCATCCGCGGCAGCTATAAGGGCAAGACCATGTATGTTATCCCTTATTCCATGTGCCCGGTAGGTTCTCCGTTCGCCAAATACGGCCTCGAAGTTACCGACTCCATCTATGTAGTCGTTAACATGGGAATCATCACTAGAATGGGCAAACAGGTTCTTGACGCCATCGGCGACTCCACGGACTGGATTCACGGTACCCATGCTTCCTGCGACTGCAACCCGGACAACAGATACATCTGCCACTGGCCGCAGGACAACACCATCTACTCCGTCAACTCCTGCTACGGCGGCAACGTCCTTCAGGGCAAAAAGTGCTTTGCACTTCGTATCGCTTCCAACCTCGGCCGTCAGGAAGGCTGGCAGGCTGAGCATATGCTCATCCTCGGCATTGAGTATCCGAACGGCGAGACCAAATACATCTGCGCTGCGTTCCCGTCTGCCTGCGGCAAGACCAACCTCGCAATGCTGATTCCTCCGAAACATTATCGTGACCTCGGCTACAAAGTATGGTGCGTAGGCGACGATATCTCCTGGATCCGCAAGGGACCGGACGGCAGACTTTATGCAGTCAACCCGGAGAACGGCTTCTTCGGCGTAGCACCGGGTACCAATGAGAAATCCAACCCGAACGCGCTTGCCGCTACCAGAGAGGGCACTGTCTTCACCAACGTCGCTCTGAATCTGGACGACAACACCGTTTGGTGGGAAGGTCTTCCGGACGCTCCGGAGAACGGCCTCGACTGGCAGGGCAACCCGTGGAACGGCAAGACTTCTGACAAGGTCGGCGCTTATCCGAACTCCCGTTTCACCGCTCCGGCAAGAAACTGCCCGTGCCTGTCCAAAGAGTTTGAGAACCCGAACGGCGTTCCGATCTCCGCATTCGTATTCGGCGGCCGTCGTGCAAAACTCGCTCCGCTGGTATATCAGGCCCGTGACTGGAACCACGGTGTATTCATCGGTTCTGCAATGGGTTCTGAGACCACTGCAGCTGCTACCGGCGCTGTCGGCGTAGTCCGTCATGACCCCATGGCCATGCGTCCGTTCATCGGCTATGACTGCGGCACTTACTTCCAGCATTGGCTTGACATCGGCAAGACCCTCGACCCGGACAAGGCTCCGAAGATTTTCAACGTCAACTGGTTCCGCAAAGATGACGAAGGTCACTTCATGTGGCCGGGCTTCGGCGACAACATGCGTGTCCTTCTTTGGATCCTCGACCGCTGCGAAGGCAAAGTTGACGCAGTTGAGACCGAAATCGGCTATCAGCCGAAACCGGAAGACATCGACATCGACGGCCTTGACGGTGTAACGGTTGATACCATTAAGTCCATCCTCGGCGTTGACAAGGCTCTCTGGAGAGAAGAGGCCGACGGCATCGCTGACTTCTACAAGAGCCTCGGCGACACCGTTCCGCAGGAGATGTGGGACCAGCTTGAGACCCTCAAGAAGAACGTTGCTGAATAAGCACGCTTCGGCACAGGGCTCTGCTGCTGAATAACATTTGTAATAGAGAACGACGATCTGCTCCGTAAACGAGCCGGTCGCCGTTCTTTTTTGTCTGATTCGGGACGAAAGTGAGAGGTGATGCAAAACAGATTTCCGTCGTATTCGATGCCATTCTCCTGCCGGAAGAGGCCTGCAGGGAGAAATGTGTTTTCCACAGTCTTTTGACAGGAACCAATCATGGGACAGACTGGAAAATGACGTAGTTGCGTTATGTAAAGCTAAAAATCTTTACAGGATGAAATTTCAACGGCCGGCGATTTATTTTCCAAATTAGAAAAAATGTCAGAAAGAATGTTGAAATGTCGAGGAAAAGCTGCGGAAAACGCGGTAAAATGGTGGAAACCGCGGTGTGAGTTGACATTTTCCACCGGATTTTCCACAATGTGAAGTCTTCTATCTTTACAAGATTGAAAAACGGCGTAAATATGCGATTTTTCAAAAGCATGCACGGCCGTTGTGCTGTTTTGGACACCAATCCATACAGGTGTTGACGGAGTGCACAATATCCTGTTAAAATAATAACATACGATGATAACCTGAGGGCGAATCCCGCAGGGGAACGGATATTCTGGAGGATATGTTTATGAAATACGCATTTTTTACCGGTGCTGCCGGCGGCATTGCCAGCTCTATTATTGAAGAACTTGACAAGAAGGGTGAGTGGATTATTTTCGCAGCCTATCACCGCAAGCCCCTTACGGACCTGCAGGCCAAGTGCTCCGACCGCGTCATCCCGGTACAGATCGATATTCTGGACCAGGCGAGCTGCGACGCGGCGGCGGAAAAAGTACGGGAGCGCACCGACACTCTGAATCTGCTCGCCAACTTCGCAGGCGTCCACACAATGGCATCGCTCGTGGAGGGCGACCCGGTCCCGACTCTGGAGTGGATCATGAACACCAACCTCTTCGGCATGGCCCGTGTCACCAAGGCCATGTTCCCGCTGCTCAAGGGCGGGGAGAGCCGCATCATCAACTGCTCCTCAGAGTGCGGCTGGATGCAGCCGCAGCCGTTCAACAGCCCCTATGC
>R19__coassemble_599_pt1 | contig 15291 bp, 11 predicted proteins | sample R19__metabat2_high_PE_001 | metagenome-assembled genome bin R19
ACTGAATCCCGCGGGTCGAAATGAGATGTGTCATAAGAAAAATACTGTCCCCGGGACCTCCGTTCCGGGGACAGCAGGTAAAAAGCTGGATGAGATGGGGTTTATGCGCCAGCCGGTGCAGGCGTGGTACCGACAGGCGGAATGGCCTGGGGATTGGTCTCTATGAAAGGATCGTCCACGTTGCCGAAACTGTCGTCGGTCATAATGCGTTTGAAATCTTCGCCGTTAATTTTTTCATGCACGCCGAGATACCTGGCGAGTTTGTGGAGCTGGTCCACGTGGGATTTCAGAATTTGCTCGGCCTGTGCATAGGCGTGGTTCATGATTTCCGCAACCTCGCGGTCGATGGCGCCTGCGGTCTCCTCCGAGTAGTCCCGCATGCGGTTATAGTCCATACCGAGGAATACCTCGTCATTGTCACTGCCGTAGGTGATAGGACCAAGTGCCTTCGTCATACCGTACTTGGTGACCATGTTCTTGGCGATTTTCGTGGCGCGCTCAATATCGTTGGACGCACCGGTGGAGATGTCTCCCATGATAATGGCCTCTGAGACACGTCCGCCCAGGAGAGTGACCAGCTGGTCCAGCATGTTCTTCTTGGTCATGTAGCTCCGGTCCTCTGCAGGCAGCGACATGGTGTAGCCGCCGGCCTGGCCCCGGGGAATGATGCTGATTTCATGGACCGGGTCGAGGTCCGGAAGATAGTAGTTTGTAATGGCATGGCCGGATTCGTGATAAGCGGTGAGCTTCTTCTCCTTCAGGGTCATCTTGTGGGAGCGTTTCTCCGGACCGACGACGACCTTGATAGCCGCTTCTTCGACATCCTTATTTGTAATGGCCTTCTGGCCGTGCTTGGCGGCGGCAAGCGCTGCCTCGTTCAGCAGGTTCTCCAGGTCTGCGCCGGAGAAGCCGGCCGTCGTGCGGGCAATTTCATTGAGGTCGACATCTGGGCCGAGCGGTTTGTTCCGCGCGTGGATTTTCAGGATAGCCTCACGCCCCTTGACATCCGGGAGATTGACGGTGACCTGACGGTCAAAACGGCCGGGACGGAGCAGGGCCGGGTCCAGGATGTCAGGACGGTTGGTGGCGGCGATGACGACAATGCCCAGGTTGGCAGAGAAGCCGTCCATTTCTACGAGCAGCTGGTTCAGGGTCTGTTCGCGCTCATCGTGGCCGCCGCCCATGCCGGCGCCCCTGTGGCGGCCAACGGCGTCGATCTCGTCGATAAAGATGATGGCCGGTGCGTTCTTTTTGGCCGTCTCAAAGAGGTCGCGGACACGGGATGCACCGACGCCGACGTACATTTCGACGAAGTCGGAGCCCGAGATGGAGAGGAACGGACGGTCCGCCTCTCCGGCCGTCGCACGGGCCAGCAGCGTTTTACCGGTACCGGGAGGGCCGACCAGAAGGACGCCCTTCGGGATACGGGCACCCAGTTTGTCGTATTTATGCGGATCTTTTAAGAACTCGACGATTTCCTCGAGTTCCTCCTTCTCCTCGTCTGCACCAGCGACGTCGGCAAAGGTGGTCTTATTGTCCTTGTCGCTGTTCTGGTGGATACGGGCTTTTCCGAAGCCCATGGAGCGGTTGCTCTCATTCATGATGGAGCTGTTCATGCGGCGCATGAGCCAGACCAGGATGAGGATGGTAAAGAGCGTGGAGAGCAGAACCGGAAGCACGTTCGTCGCCCAGTTGGAGGACGAGCCGGACTCGTAGTTCATTTTGATGGGCTGGTCCGGGTGCTTCTTATTATAGTTTCTGACACTGTCGTGAACGTCATTGACAAACAGGTCGACGCTCGGGACATTGTAGGTGCGGGCTTCTTTGTCGCCCTTCAGATAGTAGGTCAGTTTGCCGTTGCCCATGTTCAGTGTATAAGATGTCACGTTGCCCTGGTCGAACTCTGAGACGATCTGATAATACTTCTCCGAGCTCCGATGCGGGGTCGTGTTGAATGTAAAATACATGGCAACGATGATGAGGATAGGGATAAGGATCCAGGCCAGGGTCGACCAGAAGTTGCTGCGTCTGTTCGGGTCCTGTCCGTTAAAATTATTATCCGGCACGGTTTCTCCTCCTTAGTCTGTTTGAAATAGAATACTGCAGTACGAAAAAGTACCGCAAAGTTATGAATTTGTCATGAAAGAATCATGAAATAACATCCTGATATACATGCGGCTTCAGAACGCCAAGATATGGCAGATTACGGTAGCGCTGCGAAAAGTCGAGACCATAGCCGACGACGAATTCATCCGGGACCTGTGCGCCGACATAGTCCGCATGGATGTCGGCTTTTCTGCGCTCCGGCTTATCCAGGAACGTACAGATTTTGATGGAACTCGGATGCCGCATGCGGAGAATTTCCCGCAGATTGTAAAGGGTCCGCCCGGTGTCGAGAATATCTTCCACCAGCAGCAGGTCCTGCCCGGAGAGGTCCAGGTCAAGGTCCTTGATAATTTTGACGGTACCGCTGCTCTCAGTTCCATTTCCGTAGCTGGACACAACCATGAAGTCAATGGAAAGCGGGAGATCGACTGCGCGCATGAGGTCCGCCATAAAGACAACAGAGCCCTTCAGCACACTGACCAAGACCAGATTTTTTCCGGCATAGTCCCGGGTAATTTCCTGTCCGACCCGTGTGACGATACTCTGAATTTGCTCTTCATTCAGCAGGATATGGTCAATATCATCCTGCATATGTTCACTGAACAAGTTCATCCTCCTGTTCTTCCAAAGGAACCCGTTCCACCGAGAAGCAAATTCCGTGACGGCAGCCCGGTCCCGCCTGAAACGCCTCGGACGGGCCAAAGCCCTCCAGCCAGGCAATTTTTCCGCTGCACTCGACAACGGTCACGGCGCTTCGCTGCTCTTTTGGAATACCCCTCTCCTGAAACAGAGCCTTGAGCGTTTTGCTGATTTTTCGCCCGGGCACACGGAACCGGTCTCCCGGCCGTCGATTCCGGACAATAAAATTACCATTTATTTTATCATAGTCACAGGCGTTTTCCAACTGCGCACAATCAAAAGTTTCCTCTGCATAAAAAATTCCATAGGGAAGCCGCAGTATCTTTTCTCCGTGGAACCGGAACGGAGCCGTCTCCCCCTGCTCCGCACAGAAAATCCGGCCCTGTGCTGCCCGGACGACGGCGCCGGAGGGCACCTGAATCTGTCCTCCATTTTCCAGGAGCTCCGCGGCAGCTGCGACATGCTGTTCTTCCGGCGCACAGCCGGAGAAATCCCTCAGAATCTGTGCCAGAGCGCGGAGACGCAGTGCTTCCGGTGCCTTCTGCAGAACAATAATGGAATAGGACAGCGGTTTTGTGTCCAGTTTCGCCTGACGGAGCAGGGCAGCCGTCTGTTCCCGCAGGAAGGACTCATCCCGTGCAAACTGTTCTATGGAGCGCGCCATGCTGCGGAGCGCCGCCGGATGAATCTGCTCCAGTTCCGGCAGGACCTCCAGCCGGATCCGATTGCGGGCATAGTGGACATCCCGATTTGTGCTGTCGGTGCAGTAGGACAAGTTGTTTTCCCGACAGTACTGTTCAATTTCATCTCGAAAACAGCGGATCAGCGGGCGGACAATCCGACCGCGCACCGGGGCAATGCCCGTCATGCCGGACAGCGAAGTGCCGCGAGCGAAATGGAACAGCGCGGTCTCCACGCTGTCATTGACGTTGTGGGCCGTACAGATAAAAGTCTCCCGATCCGGGAAAAGGCTGTCTGCCATCTCCTCAAACCAGGCGTAGCGAAGACGGCGGCCGCAGGCCTCCAGACCTTCTCCTGACTTTTTCGCTTCCATCGGTACATCGCGCCGGCGGACATAAAACGGGATTCCACGCTCTTCGCAGAAGGCCCTGCAGAACTCCTCATCGCGATCCGCCTCTTCTCCCCGAATGCAGTGGTTAAAATGCAGGGCCGCCACCTTCCAGCGGTAGCGCGGGGCAAGGGTACAGAGACAGGAAAGAAGCGTTACGGAGTCCGCGCCCCCGGAGAATCCGACCAGAACGGCCGAACCGGGGGGCAGCATTTCGTAACGCTTCCGGGTTTCTTCAATATTGGAAAGAATGTCCATAACTGTTAAAAAAGATCGTCATCTCGGTGGTGTTCCAGCGAGGTAAACAGAGTAAATTCGCCGTTCCAGCCAAGCTCAACCGTATTGGTAGGACCGTGTCGGTTCTTTGCGACGATAACCTCGACCTTGTCGATCTCCTTCTCCTCGACGTCCTCCTCTTCTTCCGAGGTGTCGGAATAATAGTCGTCCCGGTAGAGCATCAGGACGATGTCGGCATCCTGCTCGATAGAGCCGGATTCACGCAGGTCGGAGAGCTGCGGGCGGTGGGATTTGCCGCGGGCCTCTGTGCCGCGGGCCAGCTGTGCCAGGACAACCACAGGAATTTCCAGGTCCTTGGCCATGAGCTTGAGGTTTCGGGTAATCTCCGATACCTCCTGGACACGGGACTCCGTGCGATTGGGCGATTTCATGAGCTGCAGGTAGTCGATGAAGACGCAGTCGACATCCTTCATGCGCATAATTTTGGCCTTCATCTCGTTGACGCTGATGTTAGAGGTGTCGTCAAAGTAGAGCGGCACGTCCCGAAGAGCGGTACTGGCGATGGAGAGGTTCAGCCAGTCCTCATCGGTCAGCAGACCGGTCCGCATTTTGAGACCCTGGATGCGTGCTTCCATGGAGATCACACGGGAGGCCAGCTGCTCTTTTGTCATCTCAAGGGAGAAGAAGAGCACTTTTTTCCCATGGACCGCCACATTTCGGGCAATATTCAGTGCAAAACTCGTCTTACCCATGGCGGGACGGGCGCCGACGATAATCAGGTCCGATTTGTTGAGACCGGATATGGTCTTGTCGAGGTCCGAATAGCCGGTCTTGATGCCGAGGTACTTTTCCCGGTCCTCCGAATTGAGCTGTCCCAGCGTTTCATAGACCTTGTCCATAACGATGTCGCCAAGCTGGGAGGCATCGGAATTGGAACGGCCCTGTCGGATATCATAGATTTTCTGCTCTGCACTGTCCAGAAGAGTCTCCGCATCTGCACTCTCCCCTTCGCTCTGCTCCAGGATTTCGCGGGATGCCGTAATCAGAGCGCGCTTATAGAATTTATCCTGGATGATCTTCGCGTAGGATTCCACATTGGCGGTGGAAGGGACCATGTCGACCAGCTGGGCGATGTACTGCTTGCCGGAGGCGTCGTCAAATGAGTCACTCTCCCGGAGCTTTTCGACGACGAGAAGCGGGTCGATAACGCCGCCGGTGGTCTGAAGCTGCAGAATAGAGCCGTAGATAAGCCGGTGCTGGGGCAGATAGAAATAGTCCGCCTGAAAGCCCTCCGACTGAATGAGCGTCAGGCAGTCCGGATCGACAAGAATGCTTCCCAGAACCGCCTGTTCCGCCTCCAGACTGTAGGGAAGCCCGGCTCTGTCCTCCGGGAGCGGATGATAGTTGTCTGCCATGGGTTCCCTCCCCCTTCTGCAGATAAGAAATTACTGTTTGAAAATTACTGTTCGGAAACGCGGACTTTGACGGTCGCCTCTACGCCGTTAAACAGCTTGCAGACCGCGTCATAGGTGCCGAATGCCTTGATGTCCATGACTTTAATTTTGCGCTTGTCGAGCTTGACACCGAAGTCCTCGCCGATTTTCTGAGCAATTTCTTTTGCCGTCACAGAGCCGAACAGTTTGCCGTTGACGCCGGCCTTCGCCTTCATCTCGATGGTTTTGCCGTCGATTTTTGCCGCATCGGCCTGAGCAGCTGCTTTTTCGGTGTCATATTTATATTGTTTGGATGCCTGGGCGTTTTTCATCTCGGTTACGTTCTGGGCATCTGCGGAGACGGCAAGGTTTTTCGGGAACAAAAAGTTGCGTGCATAGCCGTCGGAGGCCTTGACGAGGTCGCCCTTTTTTCCGAGTCCTTTGACGTCAGCTTTCAGAATGACTTTCATAATGAGGTTCACTCCATTTCAAGATATTCATCGATGGAGCGGCGGACTTCAGCTGCCGCCTCTTCCATCGTAGTGTGCTCCATTTGGGTGGCTGCCATGGTAAAGTGGCCGCCGCCGCCCAGCTTTTCCATAATGACCTGTACATTCATCTTCCCCAGGGAACGGGCTGAGATGTTGATGCGGCCGTTCTCCTCAAACAGAACATAGGAAGACTTTACCCCGGTGACGCTGAGCATTTCATCTGCCACCTGTGAGGCAATCATGCGCATATTGGGCACCGATTCCGTCGTCGTGGCAATGGCACAGCCGCGATAGGTCTCCGCTGTATTCAGGATAGAGGCCTTAATTTTATAGTTGTCCAGGCTGTTGGAGAAAAGCTGTTTTACTGCAACCGTATTGGCGCCTTTGTTCTTCAGATAGGCAGCTGCCTCAAAGGTACGCACGCCGGTTCCGAGAACAAAATTGCGTGTGTCCAGCATAATGCCGGACAGCAGTGCATTGGCACTCATGGGTTCCAGCTTCACCCGGTCCGGGAAATATTCGATGAGCTCCGTCACCATTTCACAGGCGCTGGAAGAATTGGGTTCGCTGTAGAAAATTTCCGCCGGTTTAATATAATTGGCAGTACGCCGGTGGTGGTCGATAACGCAGACCGTGTCAAAATGCTCCGTCAGATTGGGGTATTCCAGAGAATTGGGACGGTGGGTGTCAACAACGACAAGCGTGGTTCGCTTTCCCTTTGCCATGGCAAAGGCGGTATCGTCCCGGATAAACAGGTCCCGGTTTGCCTGATTCACATAGGCACGGAGAAGAGACATGGCCATCGTCGTACTACGGTTTGTGATGATAAAACAGGGTTTTCCGACTGCCCTCGCCATCTCAAAGACACCGATGGCGGCGCCGATGCTGTCAAAGTCCGAGAAGGTGTGGCCGACAGCAAAGATGATGTCGCTGCGCTTGAAGATTTCGTTGAAATTCTGCGACATGATGCGCGCTTTGACTTTGCTGGAGCTGGTGGTTCCCCCTACGGTTCCGCCGAAAAATTCCATCGTTCCGTCGGAGTTGACCGTTGCCTGGTCTCCGCCGCGGCTCTGAGACATTTCCAGCGCAAGCCGGGCGTGCTCATTGGCTTCCGTCAGCGTCCGGCCCCGGCCGGCGCCAATGGAGATGGTGAGCTCAACAGGATTTTCACCGTAAGTGTACTCGCGGACCTTTTTCAGAATTTGGAAGCGGTTCTCCATAAGTTCTTCCAGGCCCCGCTCCTCGATGACCATAAAATAGTTGCCGTCGCTGAATTTTTCCAGCAGGCAGGGATATTTGGCCGCCCATGCCTCCAGTATGGTCTCAATGCCGCCGTTAATGACTTCGCACTCACTGCTCTTGAAATTGCGCTGCAGCTCATCCATATTGTCGAGCACAAGGTAAACAATGGCCGGTTTGGAATTTTTGTAGTCTGCAGCGGCCTGTTTCAGCTCGGTGTTGTCCAGATAATAGAGGCAGTAGAGCTGTTCCGCCTCGTCAATGACGCCCGTGTAAACGGTGTAAAGCCGTTCCCTGCAGCGGAGGTCAATGCCTTCCGGGTGGGCAGCCGCCTCTTTCGGAGTCATCTGACTGAACAGCGGGTCAATTTTCCGGAGGGAAGCCGTGCCGTCCCCCAGCAGTTTGTCACGAAACCGGTCATTGTACCAGACAATATCGTTGTTATGCCCGACTACAGCCATGGGGATGGGATAGTCCTGCCTGCTTCCATGAAAGTCAAAATAGGTATTGGCTTTTTCAATGACATCTTTATAGTAGCGGGAACTTCGAAGGTAGTAGATTAGGAATGCGGCCGCAAGGGCTGCGATTACGCACGCCTGAACGACCCCTGCAATCCAATTGCAGCGAAACAGGAAGACCGTCGAGACAAGACTCGCCAGCATGCAGAAGGAAAACAGGACGGAAGCTCCTCTACTCAAGACGTCAGACCTCCATAATAATGGGAAGAATCATCGGGCTGCGCTTGGTGCGCTCATAGACCAGCCGCGAGATTTCGTCACGGATACGGGATTTAATGGTTGACCAGTCGTGGATGCCGTTGACCAGACAGTTCTCGATAGCCCACATGGCCATGGACTGGGCGTCCTCAATGAGGTCTTCCGATTCACGGACATAGACGAAACCGCGGGATACGATATCCGGGCCGGAGACCACTTCTCCGGTCTCACTGTCCATTGCAACCACAACCGTAATAAGACCATCTTCTGCAAGGCGGGTACGGTCCCGCATGACAATGGAGCCGACATCTCCGACACCGGAGCCGTCGACGAAGACGCGCCCTGCCGGCACGGTTCCTGCGGGTTTCAGACCGTTTTCACTGACTTCTATGGTCTTTCCGATGTCGCTGATCATAATATGCGAGGGCTCAATTCCCATGCTCTCCGCCAGTTCCTTGTGTTTCTTCAGATGTTTCTGCTCACCGTGTACCGGAATAAAGTATTTCGGATGAATGAGCCCGAGCATCATCTTCAATTCTTCCTGGTTGGCGTGGCCGGAGACATGTACCTCGTACATGCGCTCGTATATGACCTCTGCACCGTGTTTGAGGAGTTCGTTGACGACACGGGTAACTGCCTTGTCGTTGCCCGGAATGGGGTTAGCCGAGATAATGACGTAGTCGTTCGGCGTAATTTTCACCTTGCGGTGCTCGTTAAAAGCCATTCGAGTCAGAGCGGACATGGGCTCGCCCTGGCTTCCGGTAGTAATCAGAAGAAGCTGTTCCGGCGCATAGCGGTTGATTTCGTCGATGCCGATCATAACTCCGTCCGGGACATGAAGATAGCCGAGCTCCGTGCCAATGGACATGACGTTTTCGAGGCTTCGGCCTGAGAGGGCAACCTTGCGGTGCTGTGAGACCGCCACATTGATGATCTGCTGAACGCGGTGGACATTTGAGGCAAATGTGGCGACGATAATGCGCCGTTTTCCCGCCTTGGCAAACAGGGTCTCAAACGACTGTCCGACGGTGCGCTCACTCTGGGAATAGCCCGGCTTCTCCGCGTTTGTGGAGTCTGCGAGATAGGCGAGAACACCCTCTTTTCCCAGCTCGGCAAAGCGAGCGAGATCTATCATCTGGCCGTCGATAGGCGTCGTGTCAATTTTCAGGTCGCCGGACTGAATGATAACGCCGGCGCGGGTGCGAATAGCGAAGGCCAGCGCGTCGGGAATGGAGTGATTGACGTGGATGGCCTCCACCTCAAACTGGCCGAGCTTTACGGTGTCGCCCGGTTTGATAACCCGGAGGTCGCACTGATTCAGAATGCCGTGTTCCTCCAGTTTTCCGCGTATAAGGCCGATGGAAAGCGGCGTGCCGTAGACCGGAATGTTGACGACTTTGAGCAGGTAGGCCAGACCGCCGATGTGGTCCTCATGGCCGTGGGTAATGAAAATGCCACGAATGCGGTCGGCATTGCGCTGGACATAAGTGAAGTCCGGAATGACCAAGTCAACACCGAGCATGTCGGGCTCGGGGAAGGCCAGTCCGCAGTCCACAATGATCATCTCACCGTCGAACTCATACAGCGTCATATTTTTGCCGATTTCGTTCAGGCCGCCGAGAAACGAGATTTTGACGGATGGTGCCGCCGGGCTGTTTTTCTTTCTGCCGCCCTTTCTGCGCCGCCCTCTCTGATTTCCGTTCCGTTTGGCTGCGCTGTTCTGCGGCTGCTGATGGGATGCCTTGGATGCGTTCCTGGCATTGGCCCTGCTGCCGCCGGATTTTTTCGGTGCTCCGGCAGTAGCTTTCTTTGACGAGTTCTCTTGCTGCATAGAACTCTCCTTTCTATGAAATTTTCAATATTCTATGTGATCTGATGAAACGGTGGGCCGGCGGAAGCCCTTGGCTTCCCACGTACCGGACAGTGTGTTGGTTCCCGAATCAAAAGTTCATAACTAGACAGGTATGGTGTATAATTTTAGGGAATTTGGATTCCATTGTCAAGCTGGACACCAGATGCTAAGATACTTCTATTATATAATAGATTGGAGCCAACATGGGAACAAAACTCACACAAGTTGAACTATTTACCGATGGTGCCTGTTCCGGAAATCCCGGCCCCGGCGGGTACGGCGCCATTCTCCGCAGCATGGGCTCTGAGAAGGAGCTCAGCGGTGGCGAACCAAACACGACGAACAACCGAATGGAGCTTACCGCTGTCATTGTCGGCCTGCAGGCACTGAAACGTCCCTGCAGCATAGATATCTATTCCGACTCCCAGTATTTTGTCAACGGTATTACCAAAGGATGGGCGGAGAACTGGAAGGCCAGAGGCTGGAAAAAGGCCGACGGCAAGCCCGCTCTGAACGCGGACCTGTGGGAGACGCTGCTCCAGGAGCTTTCCCGACACGAAGTTCGCATCCACTGGGTGCGCGGCCACGCCGGGCACCCGGAAAACGAGCGCTGTGATGCCCTCGCCGTGGCGGCCAGCCAGAAATATAAAAAATAGGGCAGAGAAAGAGCGACGATCAGCCGGACAGGCTGGTCGTCGCTGCTGTTTCTCATGAAATTGGAGACGAAGAGCTTCTTCGGCAATCAGTCTTCGTCTTTCACCAGGCCGAGTTCATGGTCCAGAACTTCTTTGATGTCCTCCGGGTCAAGCCCGTGTACCATGCAGGCCTCCGCAAGACTTTCATAGAGCGCAGAACCGCAGGTGACGCAGGACATGCCGCAGCTCATCAGAATATTTGCGGCCTCCGGATACTGTTCAATGATGTCGATGATAAGCATGTCGGTGCTGATCGTTCCATCGCCGGACGGCTCCTTTTTGGCAAAGAAGGCCTCGGCGTCAGCCGCCGGATCGCCGGCAAGGGTAAGGCTGAAGTTCTTCTCAAAGATACCATAGATGTTGTCGGTGAAGAAGTCCGGGACATTCGGACCCAGATCGATCTTTTTGACGCCGATGTAGATCATAACCAGGAACGCCAGCAGAGAGCGCTCATCGTTGACCGCGGCGCAGAAGGTCATCGGGATGCCGTTGATGTCAAGCTTTTCAAGGTCGGCCTGGAACTTCAGGGCAGTCATGCAGACCGAATAGGTGTCGCCAAGCTGACCGGCATAGAGCACGCGCGGAATGCCATGGACCGTCCCCAGTCCAAGCGAATTGACGCGCTCGGCAATGCTGCCGGCGGTCAGAATGGCCGAGTTTTTCGGGAGTGCTTTGGCCAGTTCCGTATAGTAGCTGTTTTTGGGATCGGTGCCGTCGGAACCGACAATTGCGATCATGCGTGAAATAGACTCGTCTTTCATGCCGTCCACCAGGCGCTCCGCCATCTGGTAGAGCTGATCATGGGCAAAGCCGATAACCAGTTCACCCTTGCGCAGCTCCGCAGGAGCCGGAAGGTTCTTCGCCTGCTCCACGGCTGCGGAGAAGTCGAAGAAAAAGTCTTCGTCCGCGTCAATATGGGTGCATCCCGGGTAAGCCGTCTCCCCTGCCGTATAGAGACGTCCCTGGTAGCGCTCATCCGGCTCCAGAAGACCGGAGCCCGCATAGATGATAGGGCCGTTGAATGCGGCGAAGTCATCCTGCTGATGTTCCGGAGTGCTGCCGTATGAGCCGGCAAAATGGTCCAGACCGGCCAGAGTCGGATAGGCATGGGCGGAGAGCAGCTCGCCGTAGGTATAGACATCTACGCCGGTATTTTCCGCCGTTTTCAGCACGCACTCCAGTACGCGCAGATTCTGGCCGGCAACGAGGACAGCCGGATGGCTGCGCACGCCGAGTTCTACATTGGTCAGCTTTGGAGAGCCATAGCGTTCGACGGAAGCTTTGTCCAAAAGTCCCATAGCGCGGTAGCCGAAGCCGCCCACTTCCATGGCAAGATTGAACAGAAGGCCGACGCTGAGTTTGAATTTCAGAGTTCTCTGAAGAACGCGCTGGATAAACGGGTCAATGCCCTCGTCTTCATAGCCGATGGCATATGCCTGCTGGGTCGTCATAGCAACACCTTTCAGGCCGCGGGTAATGAGTTCCCGCAGAGCATGGGCGTCCAGATTCTCGGTGTCCTCGGCACGGATCTCGGCCAGTTTGGCCTCATACTCGTCCGGGGAATCGGGGTTCCACTGGGCAGCCGGTGCCAGGACTCGCGTAGCTTTTAACTGCTGCATCAGCTCTTTCTTTTTGGCAAAGGTTGCATCTGTCCGCTTGGCGAGAAAGTCCGTATCGTAATTGGTGTGGTCTGCGGTCAGGCAGAGGTTTTCCACGACCATGCGGTCAACGTCTTTCGGGACAGAGATCATCTCGACGCGCATTTCCGTCGTAACGGCACAGAGGCCTTTTGTGGCGATATCCAGAATTTCCTTTTGATCTTTGAGTTCCATCATAAAATCCTCCGGGTGAAGATTACTTCTTTTTGGGGTCCTCCGGATCGGTTCCGCGCAGGACACGGCCCTGAACCAGATGGATGGGGCGCTGCTCGTCGTACTGAAGCTCCGGCAGGGACTCTTCCTCTTCCGGGTCGGAGAACTGGAAGTCCTCCGGGCGATACTTCGGAAGCTCCTCCCTGGTGCCGGCTCTGCCGTCTCGATTCAGGAACAGAATTCCAAATACAGCACCCAATATCAGCAGAATGGGAAGCAGGCCGCAGACGACGAGGCCGCCTGCAGATGCGTAGAAATGCATGGCGTGAGCTTTGCCGGGAAACGCCAGAGCATATCGGCCCAGAACAGCATTCGGACGTGCCAGATAGCAGTCATCGGCGTCGGTGTCCTCGGCGTCGCCGCGCACCCGATAGCCGGTTGGATCGGCGTCCTTGTCCTCTTTCATCTTCTTGCTCTTTTTGTCCAACTTCTTCGGGCGAACCGTCTTGACAATGCGTCCGATCTGAACACGGCCGTCTCCGTTCCGGTAAGCGACCACTTCATTTTTCTTAAAAATGCCGTCAGAGACCGGAGAAACAACAGCTACGTCACCGGCCTGCAGCCGGGAAGTGCTGTCCTTTTCCGCCATACGGCTGTCAGAAACCGGAACCAGATACTGCCCGCGCCAGGTGACCGGATGACTGTCATCGGAACGGGATGCACTGCCGAAGAAAGACAGCTCAAAGATGAGAACGGGCAGCAGAAGCATTACGACCACCGTAAGAAGAACGGTGCCGAATGCCCTGCCCGCAGCGTGCTTGTCCTGCGCCATGCATTCTCTCCTCCACTGAAAAATTTCTTTTGTATTATACGCCATCTATATGCCATTAGCAAATGAACATTCAATTTTCACGAAAAAAAATTTCGGCCCCCTCCCGGAGGCCGAAATCTGCATAAATTCAGGATTTACATGCGTACGGTACGGTCTTCGCCGATGGCCGGCATACCGGTGACATCGTACTTGTTGCCGTTTTCATCATAGACATAGCCCTTCAGAGTACCGAAGGTAATGTGGTAATCCATCTTGATAACGCCGAGGTCGAACTGAATCAGGTTGCGGTCGCCGATATCCATCTCAAGATTGGTCATGCCGTAATTATCCTGAATAGTCCAGCGGTTGTACTCCGGATGCTGGAACTTGACCGGTGTCAGACGGCTGGAGTCGTTCTGCAGCCAGATCAGATCTTCGTTATACTTGTCCGGATTGGTAGACTGGTTGTCCGTCAGGTTGATGCCGAAATATTTGTTTCCGCCGTCATACTGCCGCCTGCCCATTGTGGTGACCCAGTCATAGTGGGAGTTATAAGGATAATAGCCCTTATGGTCATCGATAATGGCAACCGAATTTTCGTCGGTCGTATAGGTCTTGCCGTTCCAGGTCAGATATCCCTCTGCTTTGAACAGATCTTTCTGGGTGTAAAGCGGTTTGTTGTCGCCGAACGGGCATACAATGACGCTTGGTTTGGAGACACGGGTCAGTTTGTAGTCATAGGAAATCTGTCCGTTCAGACCGATAGCCGCACCGTTGCCTTCCGCCTTGCCATGGTTGAAGTCATTGGTAATGACCATGGAGTTCAGCGGGCTGACACCGACGGTCTTGCTGCCGTCGTACAGGTTGACGGAAGTCTTGCCGGTGGAGGCGGTCTCAATTCCGGTCCAGGCGTAGACTTTCTTCTCGCTCTTGACATAGATAAGCGTCATGGTTACGGCGCCGATTCCCGAGAGCTCCTGTACCGCACTCAGCAAAGTGAATTCCTTGGTATCGACTTCCAGGGCCTCCCACTGGGTAAGACGGGACGCGTTCAGGGAATCCGGTACAATGCTCGACTGTCCTTTGACATCTGTGAGGTTCAGGTTTTTGATTTCAGCATTATAGGTCCCGAAATTCGCTTTGCCGTTTGCGTCAATGACGGAATCCGGCGGATCGACCGCAATGCGCTCCGGAGCCAGATACTGCTTGAAATTCGGCTTGTTCTCTGCGTGGGCACAGGCAATGCCGGTCGTCGCCGCCATGAGGACGGCGAGAAGCAGTGACAGTACCCTTCTCAGTCCGGTGATTTTCATTTCTTTCTCCTCCTTTTCTCTGTCACAGGCGGAACAGGCTCAGTAGTTGTCCGCACAATTGTGACAAATATATACAAATTGCTTCAACATTATTATATATTTATTGTATATATTGTCAAAGTCAAAATCAGGAGGTACGTTCTGTTCACACAACTGAATAAAAAAGGCCGCATCCTGAAACACATCGGGATGCGGTCTGTGTCTTTCTTAAAAATCGTCTCCCAGGAAATACGACAGCATGCCGTTGGAGACCTTGATTCTTGCGATGGGCGGAAGCGTCTGTCCGTCTTTTGTCTTTGCAGTCAGGAAATAGTCGCCGGAGCGCGTGAAGATGAGATCTACCTCCCCGTTCTGATCGGTGTGGTACTGGGTGTCCGTCTCCTCACCATAGGGACTCAGCGAGTAAATCTCAGCATTTTTCAGGGGTTCCTCCTGAAGTCTGCCGTTCTCATCCGGCACTTTCTGGAACAGCTGAATGTGGTATTCCCGCAGACATACCGTCTGTGCATCTTTCTGCGCAAAATAGGCATAGCGGTCCTCATTTATCCCAGAACTGCCGTAGACGTAGAGATCGTCATAGAAATCCAGGGTATCGCGAAGCGCGAAACCACGGTCATTGTTTACATAAAACCCGAACGACTGAACGTCCTTTCCCCACAGTCTGGAGAGGACCGGTCCGCATTTTTCACTGCGGGTCATCAGACCGCCGGGACAGTATTTTTCATGGACCTGTTCCAGCGCCTCCAGAACCGTGGCTCTTCCGTCCCCCGCCTCATACCGGCCGCCCCCCGGCCGGCGGGGCGGGGCGGTTTTGTCGCGGGCGGGCTGAGGGGCCGGAGGGGAGAAGGCGGCCCGGGCCTGGGGCGCCGGGGGGCGGGT